>Ga0194132_10000071_pt1 | contig 181971 bp, 194 predicted proteins | sample TA2KigOf80mmetaG_FD_148612 | JGI IMG/M metagenome (GOLD analysis project Ga0194132, IMG submission 148612) | Freshwater microbial communities from Lake Tanganyika, Tanzania - TA2015054 Kigoma Offshore 80m | ecosystem: Environmental > Aquatic > Freshwater > Lake | place: Tanzania: Lake...
TCCAGCCACCCAAGTAAGCGACCTGCTCGCCGACACGCCCAACCACAAGCTACCTGGGTCAGTTTACGTGAGCATGGATGGGTCAATTTATGTGAGCGGCGTAGCGTTTGATGACTCCATGCGGACACTGCCAGGGACGTGGGCATGTACGCAGTGTATCCACGGAAACTTTTGACCTTATTCGTGAAATCCGCCGATGCGCCGTGATGACTGGACAAAAATCACTTACCGTTAAACTTCGTGACGATTTACTTGCCTATCTACAGACCGAAGAGGCTGAGTTGATGAGACAAGTGGTCGATCAGCTCAATTTAAAAATCGAATTTAAACCAACGTCTTTAAAAACAGAAATGCTGCACGAAGCAGCATTTGAGGTCATATTAAACTAGATACCGACAGTTACTGGGCGCTTACGCTCCCAGCTTTTGGCACCCACACATCTCCCTCAAGCTTCTCCGGAGCAAAAAACACTGGCTTAGTGGGCTTAAAAGTAGCGCCTTCGGCCTTAATTTTGACCTTCGACCCTGATTTAACCTCAGCCACGTTCGACTCGTTAACCCGGGCCACTATCACGCCGGATTGAATGCTGATCACAGTCGCTTTGACCTCACCCTCCTTAGGATGACGATTGCCTGGATTAGCACGGATACCCCCCTCGGAGGTGGAGCTCTCTAAGGCTAATTGTGCGTTCTGAGCCGCCCGAATTTTCGTCTTTGCTACAGCTGCCAGAAAAGCTGTCTCATCGCCCGTGTACGTGACCGAAACAGATGTTGCGGACTCCTCTTTGACTTTTAAGCCCAAGGAGGCCCCCAGCTTAGTCTCCAGGGAATCTTTGACGGCTGCCGCGGAAAGTTTGTTGCCCTTGCCAATTTCCTTAGATGTATCAAGAGTAAACTGATACTCCCCGTCCTTGGTCTTCTTCCAAGCGCTGGCAAGACCTGCAGATGGTTTATCCCCATTTAACTCTATCAATGTACGAACCTCGGCCAGACCGGTAGACGAAAATGCTGCAATGACAAAACCAATGACTACACGACGCATTGAGGACCAAAACATCACCATACCTCCAAGAAATATTTATTAAGGGCTGACAAAAATGACTTTCTAAGGAAACTCTAAATAATAAACTGCTTCGTATCTCGCGCCGGTTAAAGTATTTTGCGGCCTGATATCCAAAACAACTTTCTTACCGATCATGCTCCGAAGTCCGTCTGGGACGTCAGACAGCGGCAGAGTACGACCATCGTCAGCTAAGAGAAAAAAAACGCCCTCCTTTTGCTGCAATTGTCCGACCACGGCAGTATTACCCGCTGGCGTCTTCAGGACGGTAAACGATCCCATTTCGAAGCACTTGGTTGCGCCTACCGTCTTTTCTCCGCCATAAATCTTCACAACCAAACTCTCAAGATTCATGATGCGCTTCGCCTTATCGCCCGGACAAAGAGGGACGCCAGAAAACTCACGCGGCTTGGTAATAGTCACTTGCTTAAATGGGGGATTACCCGTAACCCTCACTAATCCTTGCATCTGATCCGCCATTGCGGCCGGTGAACAAATGACGGTGATAAGTAAAGGTAGCAAGTTCGAAAACCTCATGGGTAATCTCCTTCACTTAATGCGTACGACAGAAGCCGCGATATTTTTTCTGTCACCACCGCAATCACATTGAAATATAATTTTATCAGCTGGATTTGTGACTGAGACATGGAGTGGGGCGGTCATGTAGTAGCTCATAGGATTCGGGACTGCCGGATCATTTTTAAGACTACCGTAATCTCCGGACTGATGTGTCGTCAATTCGGCGTAATTATTAAAGCGCATACCGTATGTCTGACCGGTCTTCCCGCCTAGATTAGTCACAGCTTCCACCGGGGCTTGCACCGTAAACTTGCTTGCCACCGTGCCACCTACGCTGACATTATCTAGGGCAAGGGAACCCAAAAAATTGCCGACCGTGATAGCCCAATCACCGCCGAACTGCTGCGCTAAATTTGCTGGTCCCGTTAGTGTGCTGCTCTTCACGACATCCTTAACAAACTTAAGTCCGTCACCACCGCTCGGCTCGCCGTTTTTATCAAAACTGACTCCACCTTTTTGGCTAGCGAGATAGTAAAGTAATGTGTGAGCAGCACTTCGCGCTAAAGGGGCACTGACGCCATCACCATAGTCGTTACTGCCAACCAAAAAAGGCGTTACACCATCGGTGTACCCTTGGAGAAATGGTAGCGCCCAAAATTTAAACCCGTCGGCACCGTAGCCAAAGAGATCCTCCATATAATGGGCTAGCCCCTCGTCAATCGAGACAGATTCTCCGTTTACAACAGCCGTACCCGCTGCGTTCATGCGATAATAGTGCAGAATCGCGTGCTGAAGCTCATGCGCCATAACCGAGTAGAACTGCCCCTTGAGCACCTCAGTCTGAGCGCTCTCACCAAATGAAGTCACCTTGGTAAAATCTGCCGCCACATAAATGATCGGATTACCCGCCGCTAATGATGTGTAGGAGACAAAAACTCCTGCCAAATTTAATGCAGTGTTTTGATCCCACACATCTTCATCACTCACGTCCACAAACGCAAATATCGGACGAAATTTGTAATTACCCTTAGTCGGGAAGTTGTCGGCATAAATCGCGGATGAAAATACGCGGACAATTTTTGAAGCTGCTGACTCAATGGCCTTCTTATCGGGGATAGTGACAGGATTTGAAATGTAAGCGATACAGAACTTACCATCTGGATCGCTGTAGTTTCCGACAAGGGGAACGGATTCAGTCGTTATACCATCAGATTTGGGGACTGCAATCGTGTTAACTGGACAATTGCCATCACTGAGATTGAAATCAGGTGCGAATCCCGAGGAACGGTGTTTTGCCATGTTTACGTAAAACGACGTAAGCTCACTATCGCTCTCACCGCCAACAAATCCAGACTTGGATGAGGCTTCTTTATCAAGTCGTTCAGCAAGCGCCCAAAACCAAGGCTCCTGGTTTAACCCTTTATTGGGGTCAAAATGATTGGCTAACGTGCGCTTATCGTGATCGCGCACAACACCCATGCGGGAATCATCACTAACGTCGATATCAGGGTCCCGCCCCATATCCGGTAGCAACCTAAGTGCAGCACCGGATGATACGCTCATCTTAAAGTTAAAGGACCGTGATTTTAGCGATCCGGAAACAGTATTTGGATCTCCCAGAATAAAAGGAGCAATCACAAATTCCTGACCAATAGCGCCCCTAGATAGATCAATGGTTACAGTGTCATTTGTAGCCTTCACGACACAGCCCTGACCCGCAGTAGCGAAGTCACAACTATTCACGTCCTGGGCGACCTCAGTCTTGGCGGAATCCTTCTTGCAGGCCCCAAAACCCGCGTAAATTACGAGTGAGAATACCAATCGATAAACTGCTATGGGACTAGCCGGTCGACTCATAAAACAGGCCTCCTACTGGATCAGCCTCCTATTGTCGCCTGCGTCTTAGCTAAAATCTACCGTGATCAGCAGATTAGCCCCAAATAGACTCTACTCAGGGCATTGGCCGAAACGACACAACCACTTTCAATGCTTCTGCATTGCTAGAGCTGGCTATCGACTTGACATCAAAAATCACCTTCCGTCCAAGAAGGTCTCTAGCCCCGCTTGGTAGTTCAGCCAACACTACTTCGGCACCGTCGTCGTCGGTAATGATGAACTGCCCCCTGCGACTTGTTAGTACACCCGTTATGATGGGACGCCCACTTGAAGCCTTCAGTACTCTGAAAGTATTGACCTGTAAACAATCGGCCTGTCCCGTAGTGGTCACCTTCCATTCACCATCAATCTGAATCTGAAGATCTGTTAGATGTCGGATTTTTTGTTCAAGGTCTGACTGGCAGATCACCGTGGTTGCCTGCTGAGGATCTGTGGTTTCGAGCAACGTTCTCGAGCGTAGAGCTGAACCAACTAAATGCACTGTGCCTTGAAGCGTTAGTGCAAACGCATCAGAACAAACAAAAAGGGCCAATACGGTTAAAAAAAGCCGACGAAATTTAGCAATCATTTGACCGCTTTCCCATACCGGCAACTGATATCCCCTAATTGGGTTGGATCAAGATTCTCGCGGCACGCTACCATCTGCAACTCTAATCTGGCTAAGCACTCATTTGCGGCGTCTGCAGTTAGTTTTAGGTCATCACTTAGTCCGTGGCCCGCATATGTGGCCGCTATACAACTTGCTGGCTTACCTCCCGGCTTGCATTCACCTGCGGCAATCGGACAATGCCCACCGGTTGCATCCGGGAAACACTGCAATTTTTTGAGTTTTGATGGTGGAAACTTCCGCGCGCAAGACTCTCTATGTAGCTTCAGTCGTCCAGCGCAATTATTCGTTGCCCAAACAACCAAGCGATCACTGGCCTCAGTCTTCTTTCCTTCGCCCGCAAGTGCGGCGCACATTACTGGTGCAAAATTCATAGGACAAACCGTATCCGAAGGCGGACACTCAGCATCTACCATATTTTTCGTGGCCAGAATGGTGTTAACGTCCTGTAAAACTATCTTTTCTACGACCTGCTGCTCGGACACGGGATCGGCCACAACCTCGGTATCAGGTGATGCGGTGCACGAACTAAATATCAATGCCGCAGAAATAATTAGCACTGGTGATTGCTTTGACATGGTTCTCTATGCCTCTTTTTTCAGCGGCGTCTTAGTAATGTTCTTTTCGGCGACTTTATCGTCAGACTTATCAGCTGGTTTTTTCTCTACCGGACTGCCCTTACCACCAAGATTCATGGGGAGTTCCATTAGAGGCTTAGCATCACTGATTGGTTGTGGTGCTTTTGTGGTCTCATTGCTTTTACCAACATCGATAGTTTCGGCTTTTTTAGCCACCGACCTGCGCGCCTGCTCATTGTGAGACTGCGACGTACCAACTGACGCCACATCACGCACACCCACTTTACCGATCGGCGTATGAAATGCTCCTCCAACATCATGGAGGTCTACACCTGTGACCTGGAGGGTACTTGTAATTTTTGTCGGAATAGGTTGGTTATTACGATCAGCTGCTACTATGTTGAATGTATAGGCACCATTGCTTAGTTTCTTACCATCCTTAGATAGCCCCTCCCACTCAAGCTTATTGTCCCCGGCTTGCATCGGCCCCAAATCCTTTTGAACTATAACTGCACCAGCAGAATCACGAATCTCAAGAGATGTTGTGATCGAATCCTGCTCAAGGCTCAAATTCGCATCCGTTACCATCCGCCCATTTTCAATCTGCAATTTACCATTGTTCAACTTAACTTCTTTGCCAACGAAGTTGATCAAATTAACAGCCCGACCAACCGCCTCGTCGGACTGCATTTTTTCAAGATTTTTATTTACATTCATCATCTGCTCGAGGCCGTGGAATTGAGCTAATTGAGCGGCCATTTCGGAGCTATCGTCTGGGTTCAGCGGATCCTGATTGCGCATTTGCGTCACAAAAAGTTTCAAAAAGGCGTCTTTATCCAGCTCATTTTGCGGCTTACGTAAATTCTGTGGATTTGACTTGTCCCGCATCATTTTAGCGAACTCTTCATCACTCTTTGCTGCGCGAAGATTATCACCATTTTTTTGGGCAGCTCGTTCGCGAGCTGTCTCATCATTCGAGTTGAGGAGTAAGTCACGGAAGCTTACTTTGTCCTTACTGCTCCCATCGGCAATCGACTCGTTGGGGTCTTTGACTGTGGCGTCGCTAAAATCCCGTGCCGCCGGTGATTCAAACGGTTTAATTCTCGCTTCTAGAGCCCCATTCATAACTGGCATACCCCCCGTGACCCAAGGATCACTCAGACTTAATCAAGCTCTTACTGCTATTTTTCCGCCATTGGCATTGAATAAACCACCCACTCCAGCGGTGTCCATGCGGATCGGTCCGGAAAATTGGCGACGCGTCAGCCCTTTAATCCCCTTGATGCCACGATCATCGGAACCGCGATCGCGATCACCAGTGCTCCTGCCACGTCCCTGATTCGCATTGCTATCAAACGCAGCGAACCCTCCAGATTGTCGACCGCTGACACCCACCTCAACATTACCTAAACGCACATTTTGTACAGATAAAGCGTTTTTAAGCTGATTCAACTCAGCCATCATTACTTCGCGGACACGGTCAGAACTGGTAATCACGCGCATATCGACCTGATCTCTATTCATATTTATAGCCATCTGCAGGGACCCGAGCTCCGACGAGCCCAAATCAAGCCTCACGGTACCGCCTCCCTCCTTGACCATCATGGTCGCGTGATTGAGGACTTTCTGCATGATTTGCGTTCGCTGCTGGGGACTCAGACCAGCTTCAGCTTGTTCGGTACGTTGTGTAAAAGCCGATGAGCCCTGTTGCGTACGCAAGGGCTGGGACTGATTACGTGCTGGCTGCACATCACCGATCGAATTCTCTTGCCCCGCCTGATTCTGAGATTGATTGTTGCTTGAACCATTTTCCTGACGACTTGAAGAATCACCACGATTCTGTAGAGCGACATTACCGATCGTTGACTGCAGGGGATCTTTGATCGTCGATGCGGGAATAGAATGATCTTTGTTTCCTGTGATTGTTACTAAGAGATCTTTGGCCACATCGGGACCGTTTGGTTTGTCAGCGAAAGATAACTGAGACAGTGTCGCACCTAGATTGCCAATCGACTGACCCGCGAGACTCTGCGGGGATTTGATGCCATATAAAATTGCATTTTCAATGGCTGATTTATCGGCCGCCTGCGTTGCCATTTTGGCAACATCGAAGCGGACCGTATCCATACCCTTCAGCTGATCACCCATCGTGGCAAATGCGTCAAAAGTGGCTCGCTTCAGTGCTGCAGGAGCATCACTCACGATGGCTTCTGGACGCCAATCACGCGGCAATTCCAATGGTTGATCTAGCACAATCCCATCCCGAGGTTCCGCGCTAATTTGTGCAAAGCGATCCGCACTGAGACTTGGGGTTCCTAACTGCGCAGCACCCGACTGTGCCGCCATTTGCATTTCAGCAAGAGCCACGCCAGGGTCCTCAGCCAAATCCTGGCCATTAAGCTGACGAACAAGATTTGCGATGACCGCGGTTTCTAGTTTAGGTCCCTCGATTTTAATCATCGGAGTTGATCCTGTGCCCTGCTCCTTTAGATCCGTAATCGGAATTGGCAGTGCAGTCTGCGCTTGCTGACCAGCTATAAGATTCGCAGCGTTCATAAGCGCGGCGGCTTGAAAACTCATTTCATCGATAACGGGGCGATCTTTGTTAAAGTCATTAAATTGACCCACTATTGATGTCGGTGCCCATTCGTTTGAAAATTGCGTCGTAAGATTCAAGTTATCTAAATTCATCGCCTCTAAAGGAAGCTTGGAAGCTACAGCTTTGATGGGAGCATTATCAGTTGTTTTTGGCATCTTAGGAGTCAAGGCCTGAGCTCGGTTCAAATATGGGAGCATGCCCTCTGTGAGCAGGTTTCCTTTCAATTGATTCAGCTCGGCAGCGACTTGCTGAGGATCAACACCTATCGCTTTAAGAAAATCGGCAGGTGCCATCATCTGGTCAGGTTCGATACCTAATTTCTGTACCTCAGTGATCAGGGTAACGGGCAAGCCTAAATTTCTCACGAGATTGAGTATCGAGGTCGGTTGAGCCATGAACTGGCCGATATCGTCTTGAACCAATGCCTGATTTAAAAACGGTGTGTCCGCCACTATAGTCGGAATCTGAGCTGGATCCATTGCATCTAGGCGTCCTGAAATAAAAGCCACCCCTGGAGCGGCAGCTATCGCGTCCTTTGTCGCCTCAGCCGCCTTCTTGACCGTCTGCGTCATTTTCTTCGGCTGGTCTGCACCTAAAGTTTTTTCTTTTTCACCCGATTCCTTCGATACGCGTGGATTTTTCACCTCTCGTTGATCGCGGCCAGTGTCACGTACTGGGGAACGGGCGAGCTCTTCTGCAAAACTGCGACCACCGTTGTCCTCTCTCCTTGGTGCTGGTGTTCCTTGTGGTGTTTTCGGAGCGGCACGCGCGATGTCCGCTGCTGAGGTTGAAAGGACTGATAAAGCAAGTGAGGGATTGCCGATGTCGTTGGCCACGATAGATCACTCCGGGTTAGAGGAGAGAGAACGGGTGAGAACACGTCACTGTGGTAGGAAAAAACTATGGTAGGTGGCTGATACAGAGCACGAACTGTGCCATGACCTGATAGTAATAAAATTGGGGACTTATAGAATAGAGAGATCCTTAAATACGGCAAAAAAGACTTAGACCAAGCTGTTTTTGCCTACCCAGTCACTGATGACTGCGGTCAATTCATCGGGTTTATCCGCCGGAATTTCGTGTCCGGCCCCCTCAATCTCAATCACTTCAGCCATCGGCAGCAACTTAGCTAATTTTTGGCTGTTTATGTTGGGTACAAACTGATCGTCGGATCCATAAACCACCAGAGTTGGGATCGAGAGTTTTTTCAGGCGCCTCTTCACCAAGAATCGCCCCGCCCCAAGCAACTGCTTTATGACGGTAACCGCGCCAAATCCATGCATCTCGGCAATTTCTGCATAAGCTTTCGAAAGTTCGGATTTATGTGCAGGATCTGAGGAAGGAGACACCAAGACATCGACGAGTGCCGCATGAAACCTCTCATCGCGATAACGCACTATTTGCGAAAGAACCAGAACACCCTTAGGCGAAAGGCGCAAGGTCCGCTGGCCCGCGATGCTCGTGTTCATCACAATCAGGGACTGGACTCTCTCGGGAAATTTTAGGCCAGCTGCTAACGCAACCATCCCACCAAGCGAAATCCCTGCCACATGCGCTTTATCGATTTGTAGATGATCTAAAACCTTAATGACATCATCAGCATTCGCAAAGAGGTCATCCCGCCATCTGTAGCGTTGATTTGACAATCCCATCCCGCGCAACTCAATAGTGATCACGCGAGCATGTTTGGCCAACTGTTGTTCGTATCCGAGCCAGTGCTTTACTGTGCGTCCGAGGCCACGCAGCAACACAACCGGCTGTCCGGACCCATGCACCTCGTAATAAAGTGAACCATCGCCAGATGCTACGATTCCCACAACGTTTACCTCTTGTCCTCGAGGAACTGAATTCGCTCAGATAACTTTCTCAGTTTAACCTGAAGTTCCTCCACTTGTCGCTGCGTCTGAGTTAAAGCAGACTCTTCCGCCTTTTTAATATCGGCCAGAATTCTATCTACTGCTACTTTTTGCTGAAGAGGCAAAGTCGCACGCAGCGCTTCGAGGTAGGCAATACTTTCCTGGGCACGAGCTAGACCCAAGGATTTCGCTGCTTCAAGACGAATATTAAGTTCACTGTCACGCAGTAGCTCATTGAGACGCTCTACGATGCGCGAGCGCTTAGCCTTTTCGACGTGAGGGGCTAACTTACCAAGACCCTGAACAGCTCCTGCACGGGCTCGGTAGGGCGCTTTTCCCTTCATGCTGTGCTCCAGCAAAAACTCGAGGTTTTCGGAAGATCTGGTTGCACCTAGACTGCGCAATGCGGCCGCCTGTTCTTGACCGTTTGTGCGTTCAACTTTCGTCGCAGCGATCTCGAGAGTTTTCATCGGTGCATCCTCACGTTGAGACGCAAGAGTACCGTAAGCCGCAGCAGTGGACTGTGGCCCCAAATCAGCGCGACCCAGACGCGATATCACGGCCTCCCGAATACGCTCATCACGGTAACAAGAAGCCGCCTCAAAGACGTCTGGCAACACTAAAGCGTCACGCTCACTGCCGATGATATCGATGATCGCCATCAGTGCTGTTTCCGAATTGGTATCCGCAAGTGCCCGCAGCATCTCTTTGCGCACCCCCCAGAAGTGCTCGGCACTGTATGCGTTGATTACGTCGGCTATGTGAGATCTTTTTCCCGATGCACACAGCTGCACACTCGCATGAATGCGACCTACAACATCATGCGCCGCCACCAGTTGCTTCTTTAGTAGTTTTTCGCCTGGGTCGAATTCCAACTTATGGAGAATCCTCGCCCTGGGATCAAAGCGGACCTGTTCGGGCTCCTCCGCCATAGGGACATCAAAACTATGCCTTGCTGCGGTGATTTTCACTTCACGCAGGTGAAGTTCGCCTTTCGTAACCCAGCCTAACTCCGTCGTTAGGGTAAACGGTGCCGTATCCTTTTGTGCCTCGACCTGCTTTTGCGTGATGTCAAAAGTTCCTAACTTCTTGTCAGCGTCGTAATTGAAGCTGACTTTGATGTCTGGATATCCGGGTCGGTAAATCCACTGGTCGAATAATTGCTGTAATGATCGACCGGAGTGCTTTTCCAGGATGCGCTGCCAGTCACTGGTTTCGACAACTTGCTCGCGGTGGGTCTCGAGGTAATCCGTCACGGCACGCCAAAATATTTGGTCGCCTACCTCCCAACGCAGCGTATGCAGCCGACAGGCCCCCCCAGGATAGAGGTGGCGATCATACATTTGCCATGACGAGGTGAAATGACGGGTCACAATCGGTCTAGTGTAGTGGTCGTCGGCTTCTGTGAAGTAAGATCTGGCGCTGCAGTAGAGGTCGTATAATTGCTCGTCACTACCACGTTTATCCTCAAGCCAGCATGTTTCCATGTAGGTGGCCCAAGACTCCTTCAGCCAAGCATGGGCAAAATCGCGACACACCACTAGATCGCCAAAGTAGGCGTGAGCCATTTCGTGGATGTTGACCTGGTCAACTAACCAAGCACCCTCGGCGGCTGTGCGTTCAGTCAGCATGAACTGATCGCTCCAACTCACCAGCGAGATGTTTTCCATGGCCCCGCCAAACTCGGGTAGTGCAAATTGGTAATACTTAGGGAACGGAAAAGGCACGCCCAGCTTGCCTGCGATCCATGTCAGCATCTCAACGGTGCGGCCAAATGTGCGTTCAAGATCCCGCGCAGTGAAGTCTTTGCACGCAAAATAAGCTACCGGAATCCCTTGAAAATCTCTATCTTGGAAGCGCAGAAGATCGCCAACGACAAAACAGATTAGGTAGCTTGGGCAACGCTCTTCAAGCCGCCATATCGCCGTTTTTTGGCCATGCTCACCTATTTCTTCGCTTACGAGCTTGCCGTTCGCTAAGATCGTGAACTGCGCCGCCGCTGTAATGGTGAATTCCAGAGATGTCCGTACGTTAGGCAGGTCCACACAGGCCAACCAATAACGCGCCAGTTCGGTCTCATGATCAGTAGCCGCAAAGTATGGCTTGAGAGGGTCCTCGGGGGACGGCTTCATGAAAAACAGGCCACTCGCCGGCTTATCTATCCGGTACTTAACCTCGACCATCCGGTGTTCGCCAACAACGAATGCATCGCTCCAGGTGACGCTGATCTTCGACCGATCGTACGTCCACCTTAGAGGATTGTTCGCTAGATCTCGGACCTCGATATCCAAGAAATCCACCCCGTCAAGCACCAGGCTCTTAACGCCGTCGACCCGGCCAAGTACGGTATGGACCACCCGAAACATACCTTGTTGCCCCTCGAGATCAAGGGTGGCCCAAATCTTTGTCGCAATCGGTTCGAGCTCCAGGCTAGGCGGATAGTGGGGCCTTGCCTCTTCACCTCCAAAGGCGCCCGCTGCTGCCAAATGTCCTAATCCGCGTCGGCAATGACAGTTGCCTTGATGGCCGAAACCCCGCGTGACGCCGTATGAAATTGACATCGACCCCGTGCTCCCAGATTTTGTTAAGGTAACCTTACTTTCTATCTGCTATACCGCGGCTATTGCGCGGGTGTCCATGCTTGGGTACTCGAATGCGGTACTGTCATGGGATTCCAGTTGACAGAACCGGCTTGATTAGTCAAATATGTGACCCTTCGCGAGGGGTATCCAGTTTCGGAGGAAGTTTCCTTATGTACGCGGTGATCGTCGCCGGCTCCCGGCAGTTTAAAGTAGAGCAAGGTCAGACTCTGACCATCGACCGGGTCCCTGGTAACCCTGGCGACAACTATAAATTTGACCAAGTCCTGATGGTCGGTGGTGAGACTGTTAAAGTCGGCTCTCCCACAGTGGCTGGCGCTTCGGTAGAAGCAACCATCAAGAGCCAAGGCAAGGGCGAAAAGGTTACTGTGTTCAAATACAAGCGCCGTAAGAATTACAAGCGTACGCATGGTCATCGGCAGCCGATCACCGTGCTCGAGATCAAAGCTATTCACGCTTAAGCGGGACGAATTAAGAGGGCGAGACCATGGCACATAAGAAAGCCGGTGGCAGTACAAAGAACGGTCGTGATTCCAATCCCCAGTATCGGGGCATCAAGGTTTACGGTGGCCAAAGTGTTACCGCAGGTAGCGTGTTAGTGCGCCAAGTAGGCGCTACTTTCAAGCACGGCGTTAACGTAGGTGTCGGCCGTGACTTCACGCTCTTCGCACTGGTTGATGGCACCGTTAAGTACGAGACCATCGCCGGTAACCGTAAGCGCGTAAGTGTGCATCCCCACGCCTAATGGGCTGGGGTCTTTGAGACAGCTACGATAGGCCTAGCCTGAGTTTCTTATGAACATGATGGCTGGGCCTTTTTATAAGCAGACAGAAATTCCCGCCGTTTTTACCGCTGACTTCCCACTGGCCAGACCCTTAACCTAGTAATCCCGCAAGCGACAAACATTATGAAGTTTATCGATAGCATTGAAATTCGGGTAAAAGCCGGCCGCGGCGGTGATGGTATCGTGAGCTTTCTGCGCTCCAAAGGAAAACCCAAGCTGGGCCCTGATGGTGGTGACGGTGGCACCGGCGGTGATGTTGTTATGGTGGGCACAAGACGCCTCAACACGCTGAGCTCACTGCGCTTCAGGGCCATTTACAGCGCGCAGGACGGTGGTAAGGGTGGTAGTAATCGCTGTCGCGGTAAATGCGGCGAGGACCTTGTGATTCCAGTTCCAGTGGGAACTGTGGTTTTTGATGATGCTACTGGTGAAAAAATTGGTGAGCTTCTCGATGAAGGCGAGGAGCTTCGCGTGGCTAACGGTGGCCGTCACGGACTCGGTAACGTACATTGGGTGAAGTCAACCCACCAAGCCCCTGAGGAGTTCCGTCCAGGTGGACCCGGTGAAGAACGCGACCTGAAACTTGAACTCAAACTCTTAGCTGATGTGGGTTTGGCTGGATTCCCAAATGCTGGCAAATCAACCCTACTCAGTCGCGTAAGTGCTGCGCGCCCTAAGATTGCTGATTATCCATTTACCACCCTGGTTCCGAATCTTGGTGTTGTAGAACTCACGAGTGACGACTATCAGCAGCGCGCCTTTGTTATGGCTGACGTACCGGGACTCATCGAGGGTGCGAGTGAGGGTCGTGGACTCGGCCTTCAGTTTCTAAAACACCTGGAGCGCACCAGCGTCATCGCCTACATGATTGACGTCTCTGATGAAGCAAGATTGCCAGCTGAAGCGCTAGCGATTCTCCAAGATGAATTGAGTAACTTCGGACCGGATTTGGCCACTAAACACAGCTTAGTTATTCTTACTAAATGTGAACTAATTGATGCGGAAGCTTTGCGGCGGGCGCGAGACGAGATAGTGGCTCTGGGACACGAGGCTCTGGCCATTTCAGCCGTCACTGGACAAGGACTAACCGAACTTAAAGATCGCCTTTATCGGTTAGTGAGCGAGATCAAGTTGCAACGCGCCCTAACTGCGGAACCGGCAGAATCCTATGTGTCCCCAAGCAACTTGCACTAACAAATCGCCAGAACTGATTGTGTACGGTGGATCGTTCGACCCGCCGCACAATGGGCATGTGCAGATGATTGAGGTTGCCCTGGGACGATTTCCCGAGGCTCAAATAGTCGTCGTGCCAGCCTATGCACCGGCGATCGCAGGTCAGGGATCCAAGACAGTCATAGCTCCATTTGCCACTAGGGTCGCGATGGCAAAACTCGCTTTTGCAATGATCGCTCCGCGGAGAGTCAAAGTCTCCTCCATTGAGGAGGAATTACCTACGCCAAGCTATACGATCCATACAATCCGGTTATTGGCGACAAATAACGACGACAAGCGACTAGCACTGTTAATAGGTCAGGATCAATTCGAAGCGCTGCCACGTTGGCATGAGCCTCAATCTATAGTCAGTATGGCTGATGTTATCGTGATTCCACGAGAGCATCAAAGCTCCGACCATCAACAACCCTTGGCCGACGTTGCGGCTACGGTCGGCGCGTCCTTGAACTTAGGATTAATATGGAATAGTAGCCGCGACTTAGCTACGACCGCAGACGGCACCCACATTTACCTTTTGCCCCATCCTGTTTGCGCGGCAACCAGCTCCGTTATTCGTCAGCAACTGCAGGCTAGTGAGCAGGTCACAGCGCACTGGCTCCCCGACGCAGTACAAACTTATATTGAAAAAAATCAACTCTATCGCCTTACCGAGGTTAACAAATGAACTCTCTTGAAATTGCACGGCAAGCCGCAGATGCCGCATTAGACAAAAAAGCTCAGCGCTTAGTGCTCCAAGACTTGAAGGGTTTATCGGATCTGTGTGAATACCAGCTCGTATGCTCAGGTGACAACGATCGCCAGACGCGTGCTATCGCCGACGGCATCGAAGAGCGTTGCAAAAAACTTGGTATTCGTCCTGTAGCAGTGGAAGGTAAACAAACAGGCAACTGGATTTTAATCGATTTTGGTTCGGTACTGATCCACGTATTTCTTGAAGGCCTCAGGGATTTTTACGCGCTGGAGAGCCTGTTCCCGAAGGCCAAATTTGTCCAACTACCCAGTATGGTTGTGCCAGCTTTGCCCAAAACCCCAATGGATGAACCTTCAGGTGATGACCGCGAGGACTTAGTTTGAAGGTTCGAGTCATTAAACTCGGACGTATCGCCTATCCGGAGATCAAGCAGCTTGGTGACATGTTCATTAAGCGTTCGGGCCCACTTGCAAGACCTATACACATCGAAAACGTTGAGCTGAAAGATGACGCTCAGGTTGAGGCAGCGCTAGAAAAACCGGCTACCTGTCATCCTGTGATTGCTTTGGACGAAGGTGGCCAGCAGTGGACATCGCAGGGGCTCTCTAATCGCCTGCAACAGCTTTTCGATGATCCTGCGATTAAGTCCGTCACGTTTCTAATCGGTGCGCCCCATGGACTCACGCCAGAACAGCGACGGCTCGCTAAATTCACATGGAGTTTATCTCAGGTGACGATGACCAGCGACATGGCTTGGTTACTCCTGTGGGAGCAAATTTACCGCGCTCTAAATATTCAAAAGGGTACGGGCTACCACCACGTTTGACTTCGTTAAATGGACGGAAACCTTTCCAGCAGTGACTTATGCTTGGCGATCAGGTCTTGAACACGCTTGAGTTCAACCTTGTTCTCCGGGCGCCCGTCGTGCTTCAAAGAGGTACCGACAATGAACCCGGAAGCATAAGGCATTAAGCCCTCAATGGTATCGACCGAGACTCCGCTCCCAATCAGCACCGGCGCTTTTTGGGCCGCTTGACGGACCAATTTGAGTTTATTGACGTCTACCGCCGCACCAGTTCCACTCCCGGAAACGATAACGGCGTCAGCAAGGCCTCGCAGTAGCGTATCCTTCACTTCGTCTGTGAGTGATCTCTCTGCAAGCGGAGCCGAGTGCTTCACATCGACATCTGCTAGAATTTTAATTCGTTGTGCGCCCGTGGCTGCCTGCTCGCGAAGGAGTACGTCTGCTATACCCCCGATGACTCCTTGATCAGTGACTCTAGCACCCGTGAGCACGTTCACACGGATAAAGTCGGAACCGGTTGCTAAAGCTATCCCTAGGGCACTCAATCCATCATTGCGCAGGACATTGATACCGAGTGGCAGGGCAACTTTTCTTTTAACCTCGACGGCAACTTTGGTCATCGCCGCCACGACAGTAGCTGACACTCGTCCGGGGAGAAAGGGGACATCCCCAAAATTCTCCATCATAAGTGCATGACATCCGCCAGTAGCCAAGGTTTCAGCATCCTCGATCGCACGCCCAACTATCTGATCAAATACTGAATGAGCCCGCGGAGAACCCGGTAAAGCACCAAGGTGAATCATGCCGACGATCGGTTTTAATCTTAGGAGATCATCAAACGACTTTAGTTTTGAGCTCATGTCATGCACCGCATTAAAGAACTAATTTAGACCTTCAGATCGCTAACCAAAAGTCACCGCCAGAGTCACAGTCGCGGTCGGATGCTATAGGCTAAATTTCTTGATGAAGCAACGGCTGCTAAAGCAAAGGGCGTACTACCGGTGGCAACCATCGCCCTTCAAGTATTGCCTCGGATGGCCAATAAGCTCTCAAAATTAGATTGAAATTCGCTTTTGGTGCCGGCAACCAGTTGGACTCAGGCGTCCCTGGAGGCACCTCGCTCGCGATATAGATATCGAGGGAACCATCCGCATTGTAGGCCAGAGCGTCCCGCCCGCCCAGGGCATACCTTGACAGTCGATTGGGAGCGAAGAAATGGGAGCTGTCATAGAGAGTTAAAGACCAAAAAGCATAAACTGGCGGAGTTTGGCCAGGCGTAAAATGAATGACATAGGCCCGCTCCCCGGTCAGAGGAACCCCATGACTATCCACCTCTGTGTATGGATAAAACGTATCAGCTGCAACACTGGCGCCCAGGCCCATTCTTGCCGCCACGGCACGCTCCAAATAGCGCGAACCGTAGGAACCTAGAAGATAACTAATTACCCATCCGTTGTTTTCACTACCACTGGCAGACAGAGCAGCTCGGTCAATGGATGCCAGACCTTGCTGCCGCCCCTTTTCGATAGCTGCCCATTTGTCCGCGTCTAGGGCGGTAGGATCAAAGTCGTGCCCCACAACGATTCCAAGAGGCTCAAGTCGCCGCACGATCGTAGCGTCCGAGGCTGCAGGTGGATTGGCTCGTATCGCTTTCGCTAAACGCTCGAGAAAAGCGGGAGCATCCATCCTTGCCAAGGCCTCAACAGGTGGCACATCAGGCAGAGAGACCATGGATGATGGCCAATTGCCACGTCCCGGCCTACCCCCAGCAAGCCAGGCGCTCAATTTGGTTAGCCCAAACCCATCTTGGATCTCATTTACGGCAGGTGTGTCAGCAGCGCCGTCACATTGGGTCCGCCCAACGATCCAGACCGTGTTGGTTGGTGCCTGAATCGCCTCAGTGTCCAAAGGCAGATCTCCAGCCCAGCCGGGCCCCACGATCGCGTACGCTCCTGTCTTTGTCCCTGTCGTGCGTTTACCAATAGTGGCGAAAACATTGGTCCAAGCGTCCATTATGGGCATCAGATAGTAACGATTATTGGTGTCAGGGACGCTCAAGATGATGGGTTCCTGGCGCAAATCCAGCCATGCCAATGAATACAAGGTGTCCACATTTGGGCTGACGATATCGCTCATTGCGTTGTCGGGCAATTGGCGGACATGGGCAAACTCGTTGATCGGTGCTCGTCCTTTTGTTGGGTGAGCCACAGAAGTCATCAGCTCCTTGGTCAACTCCATGAGGACCAATGGATAGGCATAGACGACCGCATCTTCCATGAGTCGAGCTGCTTCTTGGTTCTCCAATGAGCGCGTGGCGATGCTGGTCGTGGAGCCATACGCTGGTAATTGAGCGCCCGCCAAGATGGATAACAGCCAGTACTTCCCTAGTTCGAGGGACCAACCTCGCATGAGACTACCCTTCAAGCACAGACCTTAGTCATGCTAAATGATTCTTATATCTAGCGGTACATCGACTTTCGCTCGGTGGCAATAGAGAGTGTCAATCGACCGGAATCACCGCCCGCACAACGAGAGCCAAGTTAAACTGGAGGTAATCCCGGTCGACGACTTACTTTTAGCGAAAAGACGCAAGCGTAGCCAGTGACATGCACCTGCTACGCTTGATGTCATCCTTTTTGCTTGCGCGACAACCCAAATTAACGCGGTAAATCCTTGGTGGTCTCGATAATCTTGCTGACCAACCCGTACTCTACCGCCTCTTGAGCATTCATCCAGTAATCGCGAATGGTATCCTTCTCAACTTTATCAAGCGAGGTGCCGGTCTCCTTAGAAAGGAGCTTGTTGATCTTCTCGCGAGTCTTCAGAATCTCACGAGCAGTGATTTCAAGATCTGATGCCTGACCGTACACCTGACCGGGAATCAATGGTTGGTGAATCAGGAATTTGGCATTCGGCATTGAGAAACGTCGCTCTTTCTTGGCAGCAACATTGATCACAGTGGCGATACTTGCACAGAGTCCGGTGTTTATAATGGTGACGGGAGAGCTGATAAATCGAATGGTATCAAAAATGGCGAATCCGCTATTTACCTCGCCACCAGGGCTGTTTAGGTAAAGAGTGATGGGCTCTCCTGGCTTGTCATGCTCTAATGCGAGAAAATCTGAAATATAGCGTTTGGCAGTCTTTGCCGTAATGGCCTCGGAAATGAAGATGCAGCGTCGCTCGAGCAACTTAACTTCAGTGAACTGATCGGCCATGGCATCTGGCAACCCAGCCATAGAGTTAGGATCCGTGGAGCTACCGCCTGAAGTGACTATGTTGGACATTCGGCAATCCTCTTGTTGGCTATGGTTGATCACGGAGGTGCCAGAGCAGCGCCCCCTCATGCATAGGTAACTAGTTTAGAACGAAAAGGAAATTAAGGTAAAGTCCTGACGAGGAAGCGGCATCAAATCAGGCTTTGGGGGTCAACATCAATACGCATCCTGAGATCCCCGCCTAATTTTTGGAAGTCTCGGAGGAACCAACCCACCATGGTCCTCAGTGGACTCACTTGGGGGCTGCTGAAGATCAACTGCCGTCGATGCCTGCCTCTAATCGTCTCTATAGGGGGAACAGCTGGGCCCAACATCCGCACCTGAGCGAATAGCTCTGGCCTCCGAGCAGCGCCTTGCTCCAACCAGGATTCTATCTCAAAGGCCAGCTTGTTAAGACGAAGGAGATTAGCTGAATTCACCTCTACCGCAATCATCCGCACAAAGGGTGGGTACGCGTGGTTTTTACGAAAATCCAACTCATGTTTAACAAAGGCCGCATAGTCCTGGTTGATTGCTGCAGCGAGAACTGCGTGGCTAGGACGCATCGTCTGCATGATGACATGCCCAGAGAGTGCGGCACGGCCAGCTCTCCCTGCGCTCTGCACTAATAACTGAAACGCACGTTCACCCGCTCGAAAATCCGGAAGACCAAGTAGTTGATCAACTTCGAGCACCACGATCAGCGTTACATTTGGAAAATCGTGGCCTTTGGCTAAAATTTGCGTGCCGACTAGAATATCGATCTCGCCTGCACGGAATCTTTCCAGTGTCTGGGGTAGCAAATCTCGATCCACTACTGCATCTGAATCCAGGCGAACTACGCGCGCTTCGGGCACGTACTTTTTCAAGGCGTCCTCCGCCTTTTGGCTACCGTATCCTATAGCGACGTATTTTTGCTCAGGATGCTCTGCCATCAGAGCAGCAACCGCCTGGCTGGAATCACAGTAGTGACAGCGAAGCACAGTGCTTCGGGCATGCAGCGTCATGCTGATGCTACAGTGGGGACAAACTACGGGCTTTTTCTCGTAAACTGAGTACAGGTAGTAGGCGTACCCGCGGCGATTGACCAGGACGATAGCTTGCCGACCCGCCGCTAAATTCTCCTGCAAGGCTTTTACCACTGCAGGATGCATCGGAATTTCAGCATCATGGGCGGTTATGGGCGACGTGGACTGGCGACTGTCACCACTACTGACCAATATGCCACCTCGGCGTTGGCCCGTCTGCTCGGGGATGACCACACTAACTGTGGGTAAAGGTCGACCAGTTGCACGCTCTAGCATCTCGATTAAGGTGTACCGCCCACTCAATGCATTTTGATAGCTCTCAAGCGAAGGTGTCGCGCTACCCAACACAACAACCGCCTTTTCCATACGAGCACGGAGCACAGCAACATCACGTCCATTGTATGCAAGTCCGCTACTCTGCTTGTAGCTGGCATCGTGCTCTTCATCGACGATAATGAGATCAAGATTTTTGAAGGGACCAAATACGGCAGATCTTGGCCCAATAAGAATGCTTGCGGTACCATTTCTCACGCGATTTAGCTGAGCCCAACGCTCTCCGTCAGCCATGGCTGAGTGCACGACGGCAACGCGCCCCGGAAAACGCCTCGTAAAAATACGAGTCATCTGGGGAGTCAATGAAATTTCAGGTACAAGCACAAGAACCTGGCGCGGGACTGAAGTATCGCTGAGGATTTCATGAATCAGATGTAAATAAACTTCGGTCTTACCTGCGCCGGTGATACCGTGCAGCAAAAACGGCTGAGCCTTGCTAGGCTCGTGTAACGCATCCCTCATTGTCGCGACAGCTTTTTGCTGCAAAGGCGTCAACTCTGGGATGATTGCTTGCTCGCAATTCGCATCTGTGGGTTCGTTGTCCTGGTGGACAGTGTCTGTTTTACGTGCGGATATCGACGTGCCGGTGTCGAGCGTTATCAAACCACGACGTTTCAAAACCGAGATTTTTGCCATCTTAGTATCGATGTGGGGCTCGGTAAGCAGCCTTTTAAGGCGCGACTTGGCAGTGATCGCGGCCACCTCTGATTTTTTTGCGCCAAATAAGCTCAGCAAAATTTGACCTGACTGAGACGTTAGGTCTGCTCGCTCTTGAACACCGAGATCAGTGAGTCGCAATCTTTCACGCTTGGTCTTTTTATTTGCTGCGGGCAGCATGCCGCGCAAAACCTCACCAATTGGATGCATGTAGTACTGCGACATCCATTTGGCGATATCGATCACGATCTCGCTGTAGACTGGCTCAGAGTCAACAATTTCAGCCACTTCCTTGAGAGCAAAGTCACGAGATTGATCGGCTTCATAAGGACATGATGATAAGACTACCCCTACGACCTTCCGAACCCCGAATGGGACTAAGACACGGCAACCAGCAACAACGTGTATCGGTGCTTTATAGGTAAACGTTTGTGCCAGGGGGCTTGGGACCGCCACCTCTATCTGAAACATAATTGCCCGCAATCCTTGATTAATCGAGAATCTTAGCGGTTCAGGTGTGTGCCATCAGTCGGCCTCAAGCAGTTTACTCGCCTAAGTTTATAAAGCTAGGGACATTCGCTCTTGCTCCTTTGTCACTTCTGTTGTAGGTTTCCCGACTCTCGCAGGGTTTATCAGCGTGTGGTGCAGACCTTTATTCGGACGGCCCAGAAACCCTAACAAACAGAGTTCCATTAGTTGCTGGAGGCTGCATGGCTCCGAAGACAGGTAAGAAAAAACGTCGCCGCTTTATGTTGCGTAGAAAGCGCACACTCGATCCGACTACTCCGATCGATTTCAAGAAGCCTGATACGCTCAAGCGCTTCATAACAGATCGCGGCAAGATCATCCCACGTCGCATCTCTGGTGCGACCGCAAGCCAACAGCGCGCTATTACGACCGCTATCAAGCGGGCACGCTACTTGGCGCTGCTACCAAGCTCGGTCTCACACCGTCCTGAGCGCGGCTTCTCTGGTGAGATGGCTGCCGCTAATGCGGGTGGCGGATTCCGCGATGGCGGCCGTGGCCCAGGTGGCCCAGGAGGTCGTTTCGGTGATCGTGGTGGACGCGACTTTGATCGTGGTGGACGCGACTTTGACGGCGAAGGTCTAGAAGGCCGGGACGGCAAAGATGATGATGATTTTGGCGGCCGGGAGGACTGAGCCATGTCGAGGAAGTGCCTGAGTGGCAAAGGAATTCAAGTGGGTCACAGGGTGTCCCACTCCAATCGCAAGACCAACCACCGCTTTTTGCCTAACCTGCAAAAAAAGCGCTTCTGGTCGGACGAGCAAAAGAAGTTTGTGACGCTGCGCGTCAGTACAGCTGCGATTCGGACGATTGACAAGATCGGCCTAGACGCATTTCTGCGCCGCGTTACTCCAGCAGTTGCTGGTTAAGGAGGGATAGTCATGGGTCGTGGAGACAGTCGCCGCAGTCCACTAGCACGTCGCCGTAAGGCTTGGCGCCGCAAGAAACTGCGCCTTCGCGCAAAGCTCGAAGCTGCTAGCAAGGCAAGCAGCCCAGCCGCTAAAGCGAAGAAAAAGTAATCATTCGATTCTAATCTTATTAGACACCTGCCGATGGCAGGTGTCTTTTTTTACGACAAATCGACGACAATCGATTGCTAGCCCGTCTTAAAAGACCTGTGCTGACGCCACGATTTGATCTGATGCGCTGCTCCCTGACCTAGCACGGCGTGAAAACTTGCCCAAGAGAAGGCAGCTAGGGTCACCCCATTTGTACTCAAATGGCGCAGCCGTTCCATGCGCCGCCTCAGATACCCAGCATTGGCGGCAAGTGGCTGATTTTTAAACTCACTTAGGGCTACAGCTGCGGTCATGACGCATGCCACAAACATATTCCCCATGGCATGAGTGTTCACTCTTTTGTCCTCGAGAGCTTGGAGAAAATTTTTAGTTGCATGGCTGTCGAAGCCGAGCATCTGCGCCTGAACTTGAGCGTAAGTCTCTACGACCCTTTGGGGCTCAATCTTAGCCAACTTCATCAAGGCTTCGTTAGTTGCCGCTACGGCCTTCTCAATTTTTCGCGCTAGCTCTTCGACTTGAGCAAATGCTGGGTCGTTTTCCCAGGGAGTCATAGGGAAGGTTCCTCATCATCCGATTCAGTCCACACCGCTGTTCACAGCCTAGCAAATTGTACCGACTTAGACAGGCAGGTTTTGCAGTGTTAAGTCCGGAGCCGAGGAGCCGATGAGTGTTTAAGCGTGCCTGTACGACAAGGAGGTCTCAGGATGCATAACTTTACTGCGCTTCCCCGTTTTACCCTACTACTCGCGATCTGGATGTCACTAGCGGCCACCCCAACCTTAGCAGACTCACTTGGTATGACCTCCAAGTCAGAGCCATGGGTGACGGCGACTCACCTCGGATTTTCGGTGAACGATCAGTCATCCACTGGCTTTAAACTGACTGGCGGTACCATGGTCATGCTGGATCTGTCGCGCCCTATAGGCCGCCGTATGGACTTAGGAATCCGTACAATAGCCAGCGGGGCTAAAGCGAAAAATCAAGAATTCTATAGGCTTGGAGCTGGACCGATGGCTGCTTGGCGCGTGCACAACAATTGGAGTGTGCATGGTGCCATTACCAACTTTAATGAGACGGGCCTAAGACCTGGGGCAGATCTGAGTTATCGCTCAAGTGGCTTACAATGCTTGCTGGGCTGGGAGAGAATTTGGCAGCTGGAAAAACGCGTCGAACTGGTGGCAGGAAACTTTATAAGCTACCACACCGGAACTGTCTCGGAGACAGCGTCTATCTCGGCTCTCAAATCCGATCGGGCGACCTTCGGGCCACTACCCACGAAGAACTTTGGTATCGCGCACGGCGCTGAAATTGCTATCCGCCTCAGTATGTGAGGACTGCTCTTGACAGTGCGGGGGCGTCTTGCTAGAAGCAGACACTTCGCAAATGGGGACCGGCATGATGAATTAGCCGGCCTTTGGAGCAGTTATCTTAGCGTAGCCGAGAGGGAATCTGTGGCACATCATAAGTCAGCTATTAAGCGTATCCGTCGCAACGGCCGGGCAAAAGTCCGCAACAGCCAGTATCTTTCCGCAGTTAAAACTGCCGTCAAAAAGTTCCGCCAGGCAGTACTTGGTGCGGGTCAGGGTACTTTCGACAAGACTGAAGTAAGGCCGCTCTTTGTTAAAGCACAATCAGCTCTGAGCAAAGCCGCAACCAAAGGTGTACTACACGGCAACAACGCATCGCGTAGAATCGGCCGTTTAGCTGCAATGCTCCGTAGTGCTGAAGCAGGCCAAGTGGCTCAAGCTAACGTCAAGGCGACTAAGAAATCTGCGGCTGCACGACGTGCAGAGGCATCCTCTGATGCACCTGCAAAGGCTCCAGCTGCTAAGGCTAAGACCAAAGCAAGCTCAACTGCCGCAAAAAAACCGGCAGCTAAAACTAAAAAGTAATCCATAGTCCTCTCAGGGCCCTACCCGTGATCACCCTTTGGTTTCGGATTGGCCCTGAGTCAAAGCGAGTAGCCAAGCCGGGCAACAAGTCAAGGCTTGGCTTTTTCCGTTGCTTTTGCAGCCACCCAAAGGGCTTCAAGCTCGTTGCGTGTGGCGTGGCGAACATCGACCCCCTGCCTTGACGCTTCCGCCTCCAAAACGGCAAATCTCCGAAGAAACTTGCGATTGGCATCAAGCGTCACGACTTCGGGGTCTAAATCAAGATGACGCGCTAGTTGCACCATTGAAAAGTAAACATCGCCTAGCTCCTCGGCCACCTTATCTCGATCAACTTTTGCTTGCAGCAACTCTTGTTGTAGCTCATCGAGCTCGGCACGGACTTGGCCCAGCACCTCTCGCGGTGAGTCCCAGTCAAAATTGATTTTGCCAGCGAGCTTCCCTATTTTAGTGGCTTGAGAGAGAGCGGGTTGATGCGTCCAGGCCTCGGCGAAAAGTCCACGACTCTCACCCTTGTCGATCAACTTATTTTCGTCTCGCTTGATCTCTTCCCAGGCTTGACGGACCCCGCTTGCTGTCATGCCCTCATGCGAGGATTTACGTGCAAATACATGGGGGTGACGTCGACGCATCTTGGCATCGATCGCCTGGATGACTTCTACTAAGGAAAATTTGCCAGAATCCAAAGCAACCTGAGCGTTCAACACCACCTGAAGTAAGACATCGCCAAGCTCATCACAAAGTGCAGGGCTCTGGCCATCGCCCATGGCCTGAGCAGCCTCGTAGGCCTCCTCAATCATGTAGCGTCGTAAACTCTCGTGATTTTGCTGTAAATCCCAGGGACATCCACCTTCGGGATCCCGAAGTTTGGCAATTGTGAGGCAAAACTGACTGATCGCTTGCTGCACGGCCACTAGATCAGGTGCTTGAGCCTTGACAGAAAGCTGTATGTCCTCGGTCATTGATGGCCTACCTCGCGTTTGGTTATGAGGCTTGGTAAGTATTCCGGATTAGTTGGTAGGCCCAACAGAGTTATCACCGTATTTGCCACATTAGCCAACGTACGCTGACTAGACTCAGTCAATTGCCATGCGTCCGTGCCATGACCATATATTACCAACGGCACTGGAGCTAGGGTGTGAGAGGTCTTAGCTTTTGGACGCTTGCAACCTGGCTCTTGCCACTGGGGATAATCCGCCTCTTTACCATCAAACATCTCGTCAGCATTGCCATGATCAGCGGTGATAACCAGGATAGTGCCAGATGCGTCGGCTGCTGCCATCAAACGGGCGAGCTGGGTATCCACTGTTTCCACCGCGCTGATGGCTGCCGCAAGATCACCCGTATGTCCAACCATATCCCCATTGGCAAAGTTGATGCGACCGAAGTCAAAGCTACCAGCAGCCATCTTGGCGATAGTAACGTCGGCAATGGCGACCGCCTTCATCTCGGGCTTAGCAGCGAACTCACTTGCCGGATCCGAAGGTATTTCAACATAATCTTCTCGTGAAGGGTCAAATAGTCCACTGCGATTGCCATTCCAGAAATACGTGACATGCCCAAATTTTTGCGTCTCGCTGCATGCGAACTGGCGCACCCCAAACTTCAGTAGATACTCGGTCAAGGGGTGGTCAATAGCGGGCGGAGCAACAAGAAAATGCTCAGGTATATGCAGATCACCATCGTACTCCATCATCCCTGCATAGAAAACTTTGGGGACCCGTCCACGATCAAAATAGTGGAAATCCGACTCTGTGAAAGCCCGAGATATCTCAATAGCTCGATCACCACGGAAGTTAAAAAAGATGACAGCATCCCCATCCTTGATTACGCCCACAGGTTGCTGATCTTTCGCAACGACGAATGCCGGCAGATTTTGATCTGTTAGCTTTGAGTCCAGCCTAAATGTGGCGATGGCCTCCTCAATCGACTCAAAGGTCGGACCTTTACCGTGGACGTGGGTCTCCCACCCGCGCCGAACCATATCCCAGTCGGCGTTGTAGCGGTCCATCGTTATGGTCATACGCCCCCCTCCGGAGGCAACCTGCACATCGAACAGACTATCACGCAACTCATCCATAACTTGCCGCAATCGTTCGATATAGATCTCAGCAGTGGTGGCGCCAACGTCCCGTCCATCGAGCAAGCAGTGGATGCGCACCCGTCGGATGCCATCGGCTTTGGCCTGCCGCAACATGGCAAAGAGGTGTCGCTCATGAGAGTGAACGTTGCCGTCCGACAGCAGTCCCAAAAAATGAAGCGTATGGTCACCAGATGTTACCTGTGCGACTGCTTGGCGCCAAGTCTCACCGCGAAAAACTGTGCCGTCGGCCATTGCCATATTTACGAGTTTGGCCCCCTGAGCAAAGATGCGTCCTGCGCCTAGAGCGTTGTGACCCACCTCGCTGTTCCCGATGTCATCCTCTGAAGGTAAACCAACAGCAGTACCATGGGCCTTGAGTGTGGTGCTCAGTGGCATCGCTAACAGACGCCTGAGAGTAGGCGTCTGCGCCAAGGCCACGGCGTTACCGAACTGACTGTTTCTAAGTCCAATACCGTCCATGACCACACAGAGTACACGATGCTTGACCGCCGCCATCGCTAACTACCTCTCGTAAGCATTTTATTTTTGGCACAAGGTCTGCGCCCTCGCGTACAATAGCGAACAAGCTAATCTTGCTCCACATAAGGATGGTGTCCTCATGCTCAAAGAGCCAATCTTGATCGCCCTTAGTGTAGTCACGCTGTCAGCTTGTCGCACCACGGATAGAAAATCGCCAGCTCCCATTAGCGCTCCAGAGCGCCCGCGCAGCCTAGAGCTAGCTCACAGCGAGCCGACCAAATTTTATGCTCTCAACAAAGATGAGTCTCAAGCGACCTACCTCACCATGCTCAAGATCGAAATGGAGGCCGGTACCGAAGTACCCGCCGCCAAGCAGCATTCCGTGCGGGGAGTTGTTGAATGTCGCCAAATGGGCACCATACAAAATTGTCTACTAAGAGTCTCCCTAGCCGGCGACGAGTCTGCCCCGGTACAGCCACTCGACGCAAAGATGACGTCCCGAGCGCTGAATTTTGCTCTCGAACGGCGCCCCGACATCAAGGACGAGGGCGTCATCGTTTCTGACCTGATCTGTGATTATATAGGTAAGAAAAGCCCACCCTTTCAACTGGAGGACGTGCGCTGCTATTTCGATCAGCCCCGACTGCCAAACGAGGCCGTATTTGAGGGGAAAATTGCCCAGGAGTTGGGCGAAGCTATTCGCGGCGACGCCGTTTATGGCACCAACATAGTTCAGTTGAACGGCGCCCTTTTCTGCCACTGGCTGGCGGTATCAAAGCGTAGCGTTTGCATCACCAGAACTAACGTCAACGGGGTGCTTCAGGAGTCAGTGGTCGAGCTTAGTGCAGCTGCATCGTATACCGCGTCCCGCCGGCTGCGTCAGGCCGTGATAGATCAAAGCCACATTGGTAGTGTGGTCGTAGCTAAAGATCCGTCAATTGACGACAAATCTGCTATGCCACGTGAGTTAATGAGCTCTCTCGTATGCGTAGTCGACAACACGCGTATTGAGCTAGATGGCGAGCGTACCTATCTATGTCGTGCCCGCATTTGAGGAGTGGCCGCACTTGATTTAACGAAAGGCCCGTACCTCATCGATGACCCAGGTCAGCGACTCGGGCGGTGTGTGCGGCAGTAGTCCATGCCCAACATTAAAAATATGGCCCTTCAGTTTCAGTTCGCGAGCTTCCTGCAGAATTCTGCGAACACGCTCTCGCACGGTGGATTCTGGCGCGATCAAAATCTGAGGATCTAAGTTGCCTTGAACTGCGACGTCTAGACCTACATCCCGCAGCGTTTTACTCGCCGCGGTCAACGTGGTCCGCCAATCCACTGAGATCACATCAACGTCGAGACCGGCCAGATTAAACATACGGTCCGTACCCTGCCCTGGGAAGTAGGTCACCGGCACACCGAGAGTGCGAGCGTAAGCCGTCACCTTATTCGTCACGGGGAATACAAGATTACGGTAGTCAAAGCCGGTCAACTGGCCAGCCCATGTATCAAAAAGCATCAGTGCATCAGCACCACTCTTAACCTGCATAGCCAAATAGTCGCAGGTAACATCGGCGATAAGGTCAAGTAGTCCGGCAAAAACTGCCGGCTCTCTAAAAAGTAGGCGTTTCACCTCTGTGAAGGTCTTACTACCCCCACCCTCGATCATGTAGCTAGCCACTGTAAATGGAGCCCCGGCAAACCCAATCATGGTCTGGTCGGAACGCAAACCAGCTTTTGTTTTTGCAATGGCTTCACCGACATAGCCTAAATCCCTCACTGCGTCAGCCCGCTTCAGGCGGCCTAAATCGGTAGCCGATCTCACCGGCTGCGATAAAACCGGACCCTCGCCCTTATCAAAGGTCAAAGTTTGACCCATGGCAGTGCAGGGAATCAAAATATCGGAAAAAATAATTGCCGCATCAAGATCATAACGACGCAAGGGCTGCAGCGTCACCTCAGCAGCCAACTCCGGACTACGACATAAATCGACAAAAGCGACCTTGGATCTAACCTCCCTATATTCCGGTAGGTAGCGACCAGCCTGGCGCATGAACCAAATCGGTTGGCGCGTTGGAGTCAGGCCTCGAGCGGCAGCAACAAGTGGCTTCACAGTTGAGTTACTCATAATCAAGTCATCCGCAGGTTAGACAGCTGCATCCTAGCATGAGAAAATCATACTAGTATACCCTGTCCTCACCCCGCGCAGCCGCGCACTGCCTAAAGAATTCACCCGCTAAATGTCACAAAAACATCAAGCCATCGCTGCCGATGTGCCGGAAGATCAGTTGATTCAGCTGGTCGAGGCATATCAACATCGTGTCTTCAGTCTCGAGGCTGAACTACACGAGCATGCGCGAGGCGGTGCACTGAGCGAAGGTGATTATAAGCGACGCCTAAAAGCAGTGCATGATCTTCATGCCGACCTCCGAGAACTAGTGGGTTGGGCGCGCTCAGCAGTTGATAGCGACGTCACGCATCGTGATATCGGCTTGCCTATCATAGGTTCGTGTACGCCTGCTGAGGCCCGGGTCTGCGCGGTTTATCTCAAAGAAAAGGGCGCTCAGTTGAAATCTCTCCGCACCAAAGTGGAGCGAGTACATAAGTGGCTCGAGGATGCCCTGCGCGGGAACGTTGGCTCCGTCCGTCTAACGCTACGCTTGAGCAAATTACGACAAATGACCCTACAGACTGAGCAAAACACGACCGATCTGCGTGAACGCAGTGTCGTCTTAGCGCGCCAAGTGACCGAACTCGCCAACCAGACACCCAGGGGACGCGATCACGGACTGACCACGCTGAAGGCGCTTCAGTCTCTATTCAGGCGCATCGACACCTCCACGCAAAGGGTGGCTAAGCTCACGACGTCGATCAAGCGAGAGGAGCTCAAGACCCAGGAGATGCGCGCCTGGCTTCAAAAGGAAAGATCCGAACGTGCGGAGCGATGGCCGGCGATGGAGCCTCCGACACCACTTGCTATGTCCCAGTCCATAACCGGTTGCGGCATAGACCCCGCAAGCTGGCGAGTAAAAGGCCGTAAAGAGCTTGCCGTCGTTGAACAGTTTCACGCGACAGAAGTCATGCCAGTGAGCGGTGGAGCCCAAAAGGAAGCCGCTGCCATGGCCACGCGCATCCTGGCGGAGGTGCAGCAGTGAACCTCACGAGCTGGGATCAACAATTTGACAAACTCGCCGACGAGTGTGACCAGCTGCTCGATCAGCAAAGCCGCTCGCGCGTCGGTCATGATCGAGCTTTTACGCTGCGTAAAATAAGCATTATGCAAGAGCAAGATCTGCTTGAAGAGCAGATTGATCGCCTACGTCAGTTGGCCGGTCGCGATGCTTTTTTGCTCCCTCGCGAAAAAGCCCTCATGCACGGGGCACGGATCTTCGTGGATCGCATCACGGAATATGACTGCCTCAGATCCGATCTCTTGGCTCAGGGGCTTTGGTTTAACCTGCTGAAAACGCGGCTGCTCGGGAAAACAGTAACCCGGTCACAAGACTTTGACAACCTGGCCAGCGCTGACATTGTTGCTCTTTCCGTTCGCCAGCGCAGCCTGACCGCTACAGAAAACTACCTCGAAGCGAGGCTCGTACAGTTGGATCAAAGGCGGCGTGATTTGATGATTAGTTATCAACAGCTTGATATCGAGGATGCAAATCGTTGTGCCTCTGTCACCTATGCTACGCGCCTCGGCCCAGATCCAGTCTCTGCCTCCTCGAGCCCCCTGATGACTCAATTAAAGTTTTTCCTGGCAGCGGTCAAAGCTGATTCAGTAGCTAGGCCTGGCATTCATCAGCGCCTATTACAGCAAAAGGAGCGCCTTGAAGAGCGCACCTCTGGCATTTTGGCGCTTTGCCGTTCTTTCATCTTCAGATGTCTAAAGTTAGCCTCTCCAGCTCCCAAAGACCGGCCCCTAGACCAGGAAATCCTGAGTATAGGCCGTCGGCTTGGTCGTATAGATCGCCTTGCCACACGAACTGCAGAAGAACTTGCGGCCGCCTTGACCCTACCGGTGGACACAGCCAAGACGCCAATCCGCGTGCAAAAAACTCTGAAAACGAATAAAAAGAAGAAATAGACAAGTCAGTCCCTTAAAACCCGACTGACGCAGAATCGTCGTGATACTGCGCCTATTACACTTTACGGAGAATCGATTCCATGAGCATAGCGCCACTAACCACATTGACCAGTGATGAAGAACTATTTGTCAACGAGGTCGACAAATTTGCTCACACGCAAATTAAACCTCTGGTTCACAGCATGGACGAGACCGAGACGGCTGATAAAAAATTGCTAGGACAGCTATTTGAAATGGGGCTCATGGGCATCGAGGTCCCTACCGAATATGGTGGTGCTGGCGGCACCTTCATGATGGCAATCCTTGCCGTTGAAGCGCTCGCAAAGGTAGACCCGTCAATTTCTGTGGTGTGTGACGTACAGAACACCTTGGTCAATAATATCTTTCTGCGCTGGGGTAATCAGGAGCAAAAACAGAAATATTTACCAAGACTAACCAGTCGCGATATTGGTTCCTACTGTCTCACGGAGGCAAACAGTGGCTCGGATGCATTCGCCATGCAGGCGCGTGCCGTCGACCAAGGCGACCACTTCCGCCTAACCGGCAAGAAGGTGTTTATCACCAATGCCAAAGAGGCCAACATTTTCGTGGTATTTGCCAACGCCAAACCGGAGCTTGGTTACAAAGGCATTACTGGTTTCATCGTCGAAAAAGATATGCCGGGATTTGCCCTGGGCAAGAAGGAAGTTAAACTCGGCATCCGCGCCTCGAGTACCTGCGAGGTATTGCTCAACGACGTAAAAGTGCCCAAAAGTCACATCTTGGGTGAAGTTGGGGTCGGCTACAAAATCGCTATCGAAACGCTCAACGAAGGGCGGATCGGTATTGCAGCCCAGATGCTTGGGTTGGCCGAAGGCGCTTTGGCGGGGGCTCTCACCTACGCCAACCAAAGAGAGCAATTTGGCAAGAAAATCAAGGAGTTTCAAGGCATCCAGATGCAACTCGCCGAACTCGCCACCAAAGTCGAAGCCGCCAAGCTGATGGTCTACAATGCGGCAAGACTGAAAGATGCCAAAAAGCCGTTTATCAAAGAAGCCGCCATGGCCAAATACCTGGTCTCGGAAATTGCTGAAGAGGTCGCGTCGCGCGCTCTTGAGGTTTACGGCGGCTACGGCTTCATTAAAGAATTCCCTGCAGAGAAGTTTTACCGTGACGTGAAGATCGGCAAACTTTACGAGGGCACTTCAAACATGCAACTCACCACCATCTTCAAGCTTATCGATGCCAGCAAGTAAACGAACTGGGATTTGGTCCACGTGCCTTATTACCGCTGTGCTGGTGGGCCAGGCCTTACCAGCACAGGCTCATGATCCACGGTTAAGAGCAGATTTAATTGATTCTCTGGGCCCTATCATCTGTGAAGGTGAACATGAGGCTAAGCCCTCAAGGCTTTGGAAGCGTGGAGTATTCGACTCCCAGATTGATAGCCAGCTGTTAGCGGTCAAAAATGCGTCAGTCTCCCCTAGGGCGCTTTTAGCAAAACGAGCGCGCAGTATGGCTACGCTGCGTCATGCGGGCGGCTATTCCTACGGGCTATGTACCGACGGTACCCGCGGCTGGATTGCTAGTCTCCGCGCTCCAGCACCGGTAAATATTGGGCCCAAAGGGCCGTGGCTGCAGCTTCCGGAGTCGCTCCTGAATAACGAATGTAGCGGCTATCAGATTGATTTTGCCAGCGCTGACGACGCCCACGTGCGATCCATTGCCTCTGGCGTTACTAAACTCAACATGACAGATCTTGGTCGGGGCGTCATAAGTATTAGCTGTCAAACCAAGACTCCCAAATGGCGCGGCCCGGTCCTTTGGTACCTAGTTCCGGCCTCTCTACCGGAGGATTCTCAGGCGCCATTTTCTGATACGTTTTCGACGGGACCTAAGACTGACGTCTCAGCTTCGAAGCTCCTGCTCGCTTGGATAAACAAGGTGCGGCAGAATCAAAATTTGAGTCAGCTCCAAATCCATGCAGCCCTTAACGAGGCTGCTTACCGGCTCGCCGTCGATCGGTCGGTAGACCACAACCGCACCGCCCTGAGTGGGAGCTCAAATCTACTTGCGAAACAAGGGGTTAAGCTTTTGGCCGAAGATCGCGTTCGGGCTGAGAATTTAGCAACGATGACCTGGCTTCTTTGGTTTTCGCCTCGCCATCGCGCCTCGCTCCTGCGACCAGATGCCACCTTCATTGGTATCGATATCAGTACGGATCAAGGCCAAAGCTTAGGCATCCTCTTGCTAGGTAATCAGATGAATCAAAGCACCTGACAGTCGATAAATATATTAACCGGCTTAAATGGTAGAAAGAGTACGACGGCGGTTCTGTGCTCCTTCTGGCTTGCTGGTCCTGTTGAGTCATGCCTGACAAAGATATCCTGACCTTTTTCAAAGACCGCAAAGCGTCCACTGTCTTTGTGGTACATCAGAGCACGTACAAGATATGGTTTACGTCCGGCAAAATCCGTCGACCTTCCAGTGATTTGATTAACCTCAGGCACGGTCAGTTCGACCACCGAGGACTGCTCCAGTTTTTTCACAGCTACTGCCGGGTCCTGAACCGCAATCACATATTTATCATCGAGTTCCTGACTTTCAACCCAGCCCTCTCCCGCAAAATTGAACCAAGGCTCACGTCGTTTAGCCTCCTCGGCGAACTCCTTGTATAGGCCCTCATTTTGGTCTAGGCAGCGCTTAAGGTCGTTGCCCTGTCGTCCTGTCGGATTGCAAAACTCTGGACCACTGTAGCGACTTGGATCCGGATCAACGACACCGAGTTCGGAGGCTGAGGCTATTTTCCCACTGTCGTCTGACTTAGGGTGCGTACAACTCAGAATAATGCTGGCAAGGCAAAGGCTGAGAGATCCTAGACGCCACATGAAAATCTCCTGCAGGACAATCATTAGAGACTTGAGGCAATTTGTCCTTCAATTATGCCCCTAATCCTAATATCGCGCCATACTTGGGTCAAATGTGTCGATCCATGCCAATATACCACCACGGAGACTGACAGCTTGATCGTAGCCATGATCGCGCAGTTGGGCGACGGCCTGAGCACTGCGAGCGCCTCCTTTGCAATGGACGACAAGTGGCCGGTCAACAGCCAAATATTCAAGCCGCCGCGCTAGTTCACCAAGAGGGATGTGTTTACTACCCTCCAACTTGCAAATGGCGACTTCAGCTTCAGTGCGTACATCAATTAGCTCAAATGGTACCGCCGCTAGTTTCATGGCATGGAGATCTTGCACTGTGATTTCCATCTGATCTCCAGGCCCGCTGCTTGGGGCACAGGCAACTTCACATGTATTTACGGCCGCGATGCTAGGACAGTCACCGCAGAGGGGGCATCCATGGTCACGCGCTAGACTGAGCTCGGACCAGCGCATACTGAGGGCATCGTAGGTCAGAATCCGCCCGACAAGCGACTCACCGATGCCCGTCACGAGTTTGATGGCCTCGGTCGCTTGCACGGATCCGATCACTCCTGGCAATACCCCTAGAACGCCGCCCTCAGCACAATTTGGCACCACTCCAGCCGCCGGTGGGCGGGGAAATAAGCAGCGATAGCAGGGGCCGTATGGGGGATAAAATAGGGACGCCTGACCTGCAAACCGCATGATTGAGCCATAGACGTAGGGCCTGGCAGTGAGGACACAAGCGTCGGTCACTAGGTAGCGCGTCGCAAAGTTGTCGCTGCCGTCAATGACAAGGTCATAATCCCGGACCAAATCTACGGCATTTTCGACCGTCAGCATCTCTGGATGGGTCTCGATCTGTATATCGGGATTGATGGTCTCGAGCCGCCTTGCAGCGACTTCGACCTTTTTTTGACCGACCTCAGCGCTGCTGTAAAGCAACTGGCGCTGCAGATTTGACAAGTCAACATGATCGCCATCGCAAAGTCCCAAGGTACCTATACCGGCAGCCGCCAGATACATCGCGGCCGGTGAACCTAATCCACCAACGCCGACAATTAAGATACGGCTTGCCTTCAATCGGCTTTGGCCCACCAAACCTAGCTCTGGCAAAAGCACATGACGGCTATAGCGCGCCAATTCCGTTGAGTTTAGAGTTACGCTCTCAGCTCTTTGAGCAATTTCAGCGGCTACCCGGAACAAATCCGTACCTCTTCTTGATGGCATCGACCTGATTGGTTATGGCCGCCATGGCCGGGTCGTTAAACCCAAAAGTGAAGTAATCCACGTCATATGGCGTGCCATCTGGTCTAAGTGGCACCGCCTGCCAAATCATGGTTCCACTGTAACCAGCATCGTTGGCGGCCTTGTACATAGCACCGATCCACTTAGCGCGATCTTTGTAATAGCCATGTGCTTTGACTTTTTCCATAAATTTGCTGGTATCTGAGGGCACGTAAATACTGAAGCCAGTCTCCTCCATAACGATGGGCTTGCCGGCCGCATGAGCTATTTCAGCACGATTCTTGATGACCTGAGGTACGTACCAGGAGTCAAATTCCTCCTGTGGTAAATTCCAGTTGTCGGGATAAAGGTGCACGGTCGCAAAGGAGACGTTCGGAAGGCTAATATTACGGTCGAAATCAACGCCTTTCAGCCCGTTGTGAACCCAAGCATGTTTGCTCTGATCACCCTTGATTCGGTAACCCTCTTCACCCGTGGAGATGAGATGGTTACTGTCGATGCTGCGCACGTAGCTCGTTATCTCAGACAGCCAGTGGTTAACAATTTCTCCAGGCTTCCCATTGGCAAATGACTTACAGCTTGGGTCCAAATGACCAGATGTCTCGTAACCATCCTCAGTGTGGGGCTCATTGGCAACTTCAATCGCCATGATGCCAGGATCATTCTTGTAGGCAATGCCACTCACAGTGTTCACCCTATTTAACATCGTGGCCACATAGGCTTTGTAAGCCTTAATGACATCGGCATTGCAGTAAAAGCTTTGTTTAGACTCAGATTTAACCCCGTAGGCATGCGTCCACCACTCCATACCGCAGTAGGCGGGCTCGAAGTTGACGAACGGCAAAATCACTTTGAGGCCGGCGTTGCCGGCTGCAGCAATCACTCGATCTAGGTAGACGAGAGCCTGCTCCTCATATTCACCTTGGCGGTTAAGAATGGGCGGCGTGGCGTTACCTGAGTCAGGTAACCCGGCTTCCAGCATGCCATTGGTGGTACCACAAGCGAACCCCCAGAGGCGCAACACCCTCATGCCTGAGCCATGTATTTTTGACATAATATCGGTGACTTCCTGGTCCGTGTACAGATTATCACGGAGTCCAACCCGGTAGAAGTTGGTACCCTGAAAGACAAATGGTTTGCCCGCCAAGATAAAGTTGGTCGCCTCGACACGGACAAATTCTTGGCGTGGATCAGGGTTGGCAAGTGCTTGGGTTTGGTCAGTGCGCACGCGACTTGACGAACTCGTCTTGCACGCAAAGAGCACAGATACTGCAGCCAAAGCGGCGTGCATGGCAAAACTATTTCCCATCACATTAAACTCCATCGTGAGCCACGCAAGATCGGGGCATGCGAGGATAGGGCAGTTGATCGTGTGTCTATTCTAGCCCTATCAGGCTGGTCATGCTATCCAAGAAGCCTCCTTTGCCAATGAGGTAGAAGTGGCCATAACTATTGATCCTAGTGAACTTGCTAAAGACTTTCGTCGAGACGTCCGCGAGCGCTTATCGCAGCTTGGTCGTCGGCTCAAGTTGGTTGGCTTCCTCTCCACCAACCAAACACCATCAAAGACTTATGCCAGCTACACTAAAGCCGGTTGCGACGATGTCGGCATCGACTTTGAATTGACTGAAGTCCCCAAGCTAGAATTAGAATCTGCGATTGACCGTGCCAATTCCGACCCAAATGTGCATGGCATCATCGTCTATTACCCTATTTTCAGTGGCGAGCATGACCGGTACATCAAGGACCTAGTGGACCATCGCAAGGATATTGAGGGGCTGCATACCTATTGGGCCAAAAAGCTCTACCACAACGATCGTTTCGTCGATGCAGCGAAGAGCAAGAAAGCCCTGCTTCCCTGCACACCGCTTGCCATAGTCAAGCTCCTGACCAAGGCCAGAACCACATTGGGTTGCCAACCAGGAAGTCTTCGACCGCTCGCGGGAGCCACTGTCTCGGTATTTAACCGTAGCGAAGTCGTCGGGCGCCCACTCGCTGCAATGCTTGCCAATGACGGTGCCGAGGTTTACTCATTTGACGTCGATGGCGTGCTGAAGTTTTCTGGAGGTCTCGTCGAAGAAGCGAAGATTACCCGATCAGTCGCCCTCAAAGCCTCTGATATTGTCGTGACGGGAGTACCATCCCGGGATTTTGAGTTGGTTTCACCAACCGAGATCAAAGCGGGGGCTATTTGTCTAAACTTTTCGACCCTACGCAATTTCACACCCGACATTGGGGAAAAGGCGGGTGTTTTCATTCCGAGGGTGGGCCCTATGACTGTCGCTATGGCACTGCGAAACACCCTCAGACTGTATGAGAATTACCATGCCTGATACCATTGGAAGGATCAGTGTTTCAAGATATTTGGATACACTTGCAAGTGACTCACCCGCACCTGGTGGCGGTGCTGTCGTTGCCCTCATGGGAGCACAGGCAGCCGGTCTCTTAGCGATGTCTCTCCGCATTTCGGTACAAAGCGAGGCGACGCTAAAACAAGCCGCTGCCCTGGACGCTGTACGGACAAGATTCCTGGCCCTTGCCGATGCTGATGCCGCCGCCTTTAGCGCCGTCATGGAGGCTTATAAACTCCCTGCAGATACCGACGCGGCCAAATCCAAGCGGAAAAACTCCATTCAAGATGCTTTCCGCCAGGCAACCCAAGTACCGCTGCAAGTTATGAATGAACTGGTGGCTCTCTATGACGAAGCCGATGCCGTGGCTGCTGCGGTCAAAGCCACGGTGGCAAGTGATGTTGGTGTGGCAACTCAGCTGATTCACGCGGCGCTCAAATCGAGTCGCTACAACCTCTGGATTAATCTTAAATATATCCAGGATGACAGCTTTAAAACTGCGGTATCAACGCAATCCAGACTGATATTGTCGGCCAGCAAATCGCGGCGTAATCAGTTGCACCGCCGTGTTAAAAGCCTCATTCAGAAATAGCTTTAGCCTTAACCTGGAAACTGCAAGGCTTCACAGGTCAAAGCCAGCGAACGAAGTATGTTGCTATCACCATCGTAGTTCGACCCGTAGGCGTCCCCGCAGAAAGCGAGGTGAGCCGTGTTGAAATTCTTGGTATTTAACTTAGTGAGCCAGCGTTTATCCGTATGCCCAGGCGACTGAGCCCAGGCCACAGGCAACAATGCCACAAAGCTAGTCTCCGAAATCGCGCCAGGGTAAAGTTGCTGAAGCTTTTTTCTCGCTCGCTTCAGAGCCTTAACAGCCTTAACAACGGCCGGAGCTTGTAAGGACAACTCAAAATCAATCGTCGCCTGAAAATAAATGGCATCAGTGCCATCACGGACGATTTGCACCTTTTCCGCCGGGACTATGGTGACATCGGGGATAGTATCTAGCGCCTCGCTTGAGACTATACGCTCCGAGAGGACCACTGCACTCACAGGCTTCGTCTTACTTGCGACTTGCAGGAGTGCGGGCGGCCAAAGAGTGCGCTTCAGCCATGAGGTCGCCTGCCATGGTGGCTGTGCCACTACTAGCGATTTCGAGCAGAAGCTACCTTGCGCGCAGTTGATCCGCCACGTGCCCTCCCGCCAGTCTGCATCGACGATCCGATTGGCCAAGGTAACGGCTACGGCACTTTGAAAACTAGGTTGTTCGATCAATTGCCGTATGGATCGCGACCAGTCACCCGTATGCAACCTACCGCTATGAAACCCCGCACGCTGCGCCAGGGCCTCTGGCGCTGAATCCCAAACATCAGGGATACCAAAAGCCATACCGAAGTGCTCTAGTACAACCGCTGCTGGAGCCTTACGCGTCTGTTTCCAATAATGCGAAAGGGCGTAGGATTTAGGGGCCTTGGAGGGAGTTGACGGAGTAGGGGAGTCGTCCTCGGCCGCCGATTCCACTGATTCATCGTCATCATCGTCGACAGTAGCAGCCACAGCCCCCTGCCTTACAATTTCTTCGACCTCAGGCCAATGTTTAGCCGCTGCCAAGCCCCCAAGAATACGGGCTCCTTTGGCCGTAAACCACAAGTCTATGTTCTGATGCGCAAGACGATTGCCAGCTAGTACGGCCACAGTGTGTTGCCGTTGCCCGGGTAATGCCGCTTCATCAAGGCTGATGCCATGGCTCTCAAGGACTTCCTGCCAGGCGTTGAGTAAGGAATCGGAAATCGCGCTGAGGCCATAACCGGGGCGCGGAAGCTCAACTGTGCCCTGACGCAACCGTCCCCCGAGCACGGGCTCTTTGTCGATCAGTAAAATTTTAGCATGCGGGTTCGCTACGGCGATCTTGGCCGCAGCCATGATGCCGCTGATACCGCCACCCGCAACGATTACGTCGTATAAATTTTCTGCACCCGAGGGTGCGACTGCCGTTGGTTCCATACCTTCATCATTCCCATATCTTGCACTTTGTAGTCCAGCGTCTATTTGCAATCACACGCGCAGCGCTGTAAGGTTGACGGCTATAATTTGTGAGGTAGTGATGGCAGCATCTACTCTGGAAGTTGCTCTCAGCGCACAGGGACTAAAAAAATACTATGGTGAGCTGAAGGCGGTAGACGATATCAGTCTTACTGTTAACCATGGAAGCTGCGTAGCCCTGCTCGGCCCTAACGGAGCGGGCAAAACAACAACTGTCGAAATGCTGGAGGGACTGCTTCCCCCCGACTCTGGTGAGGTCCAGATCCTGGGTCAGTCACTGACCAAGAACAGGCGTCAAATTTTGGAGCGGATCGGTGTGGTCTTGCAGGAAACCACCCTATACAAACGTTACACGGTGACCGAGACCGTCGCGCTGTTCGCGAGTTTCTACAAAAACTCCCTAGCCCCTGAAGTGGTCATCAACCGCCTCCATCTCACTGACAAAAAAGACACTCAGCTGAGGCATTTGTCGGGCGGACAGCGTCAACGTGTATACCTAGCTTGTGCGTTAGTTAATGACCCCCAGCTACTTTTCTTGGATGAACCCACTACAGGACTTGACCCGCAGGCACGACGCGCCATCTGGGATTTAGTGGGTGAGCTCAAGAAGGAAGGCCGCAGCATCCTCCTGACGACCCATTACATGGATGAGGCCGAGGCACTGGCTGATCACGTTTTGATCATAGACCATGGTAAGGTCATTGCCGAGGGGACTCCGCAGCAGTTAATCCGCGATACCTGCGGTGACACGGTACAACAAATCAGACATGGAACGCTTGAAGATGTCTTCATCAAACTCACGGGCCGGAGCATACGTGAGAGCTGATATGCAGCCCATATCCCAGCTCGCCAAGTCACGGCACGGCAACGCCTTTCTGGAAATGTGCAAGTGCCGCTGGCGCGAGTTTAGGCGTGAGCCATCGGCTTTCTTCTTTGTCATATTCATGCCGATCCTATGGATGGCTATTTTAGGCTTTGCCTTCTCAGGCGCCAAAAAGGAACGCTACGGAGTTGGGTGGCTCAACACAGTGAGCGCTGATTCCAGGACCCAGAGCATTCATGATGCACTAGCTAGGAACGACCAAATTAGACTGATTGAGGGTGATGAAGCAGCGTTGAGTTTAAGTATGATTCGCGGTGAGATCCTTGTCTTGCTGGCACCGCCGACAGGCGGTAGAGATTGGCACTACCAATTGGACGCCAACAATCGCGAGGCCACTAGGGCAAAAACGGCGCTGGATGATATCGTTCAAGCTGCCGCCGGGCGCCAGGACGTGATTAAGGTGGCCGAGGATTATGTCAAAGTGCCAGGTACGCGTTATATCGATTTTCTAGTCCCTGGACTGGTCGCACTCAGCATCATGACTTCTAGCCTCTTTGGGGTAGGTGCCACAATCGTCGTCAATCGGCGCGAAAATTTATTGAAGCGTTACTTGGTAACCCCCATGCAGCCTACGGCGTATATCTTGTCCCATGTCGTAGGCCGCTCTTTCATTCTTATAGTCGAACTGGCAGCCATACTGGTCGCAGGATTTGCCATGTTTAGGTTTCAGATACAGGGCAACTTGATCAGTTTTATTTTTATTTCCGCATTAGGGGCAGCAACCTTCACTGCGCTAGCCATGCTCTGTGGCTCCAGGACAAGCAATATGGCCGTCATGAATGGCATGACTAATTTGATTAGTGTGCCCATGATGATCGTGGCAGGTGTGTGGTTTGCTCGTTCAAACTTTCCGGATTGGATCGCTGATCCAGCTGCTTTTTTGCCATTAACAGCCCTTGTTGATGCTCTCCGTCGAGTCGCTCTGGAGGGTGCAGGCTTGGCCTCCGTCACATCAAATATTATGATACTATCAGTCTACTTAGTCGGTGCCACATTGGCAGCGCGGCGGTGGTTTAAGTGGTACTAATTTCGCTCTGAGGGCGCCCACTCATGAAGGCATACGCAAAATCAAAGGGTTGGTGTGGATTTCAGCTGTGGGCATTGATGAGTCTAGCCGGACTCCTAGGCTTTTTACCCGATGGGTCATCTATTGCTCATGCTGAGGACAATACGCCGAAGCCGGTGCTAGTGAACTTCGACGACCACAACGCTCCCGTGATGTATCAGGAAAACGGAGCCGCCAAGGGACTATACCCCGAGATTGTAAGCGAAGTTTTTCGACGCCTGAATAAGCCGTATAGCTTTAATGCTATTCCGTGGAACCGCGCACTATCAGAAGCATACAGTGACCGAGCTGGTGTAGGTGGTGTTTACTGGAGCCAAGAGAGGGCGACGAAACTTGACTATTCAGCGCCAATTTATGTGGAAAAGTTGCTGGTATATGTGCGTCCTGAGCATAAATTTGTCTTCTCTAAAATAGAAGACCTGAAGGGTAAGAAGTTAGCAGTCACCATTGGCACGGTTTACGGTATCGAATTCGATGAAGCCAAAGCTAAAGGCTCATTAATCACAGAGGAAAACCTCGGTGACACGCAAAACTTTGAAAAATTGGCACAGGGTCGCGTCGATGCCGTAATTGCCTCGGAGATCGCTGGTTCCACCTTGCTACGTCAGACGAAATTAACTGACAAAATAGTAGCATTGAGCCATCCCGTATCCGTACTAACGGTTCACGTCGCCTTTGCAAAAGGCAAACACCTAGAACTCATTGGTCAGATTAACAAGCAACTTGCAGCTCTCAGAGCTGACGGTTCTTTAGAAAAACTATCTAAAAAATACAATGCTCAGCGATGAATTCATGAGCAAACGGAGACCTTTGGCCACGCTTTAAGCCAGTGACGCTTGCGCTTACCCGGCATAGTGGCAGGAATTTTCTCCCATACCCAGGCACTAGCATCTAGAGCGGCGCGCACAGGTACTGCGACGCTGTAGGTCATCATCAAACAGTGAGGCGTCACTACTTTCAGTAACCTCTCAAACCACCGTGCCTCCCACATGATTGGATTCTTGCCTGGAGAGAAAGGATCCTGCCAAACGTGGGTGTAACCACCTAGAATTGGGGAATTTGGGATTATCTGGGAGGATGCATCACCGATGCAGATGATCCATGTGGCCTTGGCACCTGTGATCGGATGCGACACCACTGCGGTCCAGGTGTTCTGGTCGACCTGAGCCAGTTTACGACAAAAATCTAAGCGCTCCTCAGGCCAATTACCCTGCCATGGTGCCTGGGCCGATGCCAGTGCTGGAATAAGCTCAGCATTAATCTCGAGGCTAACCAAGGCCACCTCACCCGCATGTGGCGCCATAGCCCAAGCCTCTAGAGTCGCCAGCGCCGTGTAGCCCAACCCTAAACCCACGTCCAGGATGCTCACAGCCTGTGCTGGTTCTTTGCTCCAGAGGTCTAAAACCCCGCTAGCAACCACGTAGAGATGGTGAGCCTCGGCCAGAGCTCCAGCCCGCGTATGGTAGCACTCTCCGTGCTCGTGATGGCTGAGTGTGTAACTGCCATCAGCAGTCGCAACTACCGTGCCTAAGTCCGAATGAAGTCGCTGACTTGAGTTTTCAGTGGTGGAATTCATGGAGATACCTTACGTGGAGCCTAATGGCGGAAGGAACCTCATTAGCCGATGCCACCAGATATGTGAAGAGATTTAGGAGAAAGCTGATGTACCGGCAACCACGGCTTGCCACCGGTCGGGTTCGTCTGATACATACTTCGTCTGGCCGCATCGGGGTGTAGCGCAGTTGGTAGCGCGCGTGCTTTGGGAGCATGAGGTCGCAAGTTCGAATCTTGTCACCCCGACCATCATTCTATGAATACGCCTAGCAAAACCTACGTCGATTGCCGACCCAGATATTTTTGCCACTTTTTGCCAGGTCAAATGCAATGTTGACGCGCCTCATCCAACGCTGACGTGGACCATAGGCCGGTTGATACTTTCGACGGCCATGTACAGCGCGTAAATTGTCTATGACTAAAAAGTCACCTGCCTCTAACACAACGTCAAGCTGCTTTCTGCTCACTTCGGCTTTGATTTCATCAAGTGCAGCCTCTGCTGCCGCGTCGGTCGCATACATGAAAGCCGGATCGATGCGGATGAATGGGTCGTTATCGGGACCCGTCAGGATGGCATCGGGTTCAGGCTCGGTTAGCATCTTTTCAATGCGGGAGAAATCGGCCGGTGAAAGTACCCATTGCGCGCTCTGGTTAAAGTCTGGACGATGCGACTTGTCGGGGACAATCACAAACCTTGGCTGGCGTAAAATTTCTCTAGTTTGCTGTGTCAGTTCGAGCCCAGACGCCGTACACACAGTAGTCACCGCACGCTCGTGGTTGCGGTAACAGTATAGCGCGATAAGATCAGCGCGCGATGGATGAAAAGCCTCTTCGTTGTGCCACTCGAGATCTACAGCGCTACCAGATCCGAGCTGCTCACACTCATCCTTTTTGTGGGGGATGACGTGACGAAAGTAGCGCCCGTTTTCCTGAGTATGCCAGCCGAAGATTTCACCAAATAGACTGGCGACTAAGGCATGACGGATCTCGATCTTCAAGATCCGCGGCTCGGCCCAAGCGTTGTCCCATGACTCCGGCGTAGGCATAAGCTCGGCCTCGTCCAACGGTAAACCCTTTAGTAACAGACACCGCTTGCCGCGGCCCATGCGATATTCGTACGCTAGGAGCCTTAGACTATCGGGTAAAGTCAGAGCTGCAAGCCCTACCGCATCACCAAACTCCTCGGACTCGACTGTCGAGAAACGGCCGGCTAGCTCATCAGCCAACGCATTTATAGCTGCGATTTCTTGAGGTGTGAAGTTTCTCAGAGTAATCATAGTAAATGCTCTATACAGTTGTTATGCCCACTTGCTGCCACGCATTTAGTGCCGTGCCGCAATCATCCTTTTTGATCAAGATAAAATCGCTGTCAAACGTCGAAACGACAAAGCAGCCAACCTTGGCATCCGCCAGGGGCACTGTAAGCCGCGCAATAATCCCTGTAAGGTTAAACGGAATGGGACCTTCTAAGTAAAAGGCCGCCCAAGACCCGCTGACCTGAATTCCGGGGCTCTGTAGTGCGGCCGTATCTGCTTCTCTTAGCACCAAAGAGTACTCAACTGCAGAGACCGTCAAGCTCCATAGAGGAGCCCCTGCCGGACAGGACGGTAGGGGAGAGGAGCTCAACGGTAGATGGACTACAGCATAATCGTCCGGGAGAGCCCTAAGACGCAGTTCATGAAAATTGTTGTAGCTTGCCACAGCTTGAACTCTCTTAGTTGATTATAGAATCGCCGTCACAAAAGTTATTATTATATTATTTTTTTAATAAATTCAATTTTTTTATTAAAAAAATTGGCGGCTTTAACTTTTAACCGCCCCCTCACAAATATTCAATTTTATTAGCTGGTTATGCCACTCTCTTTACCCAGACGAGCAATTTATCATCAGCGACATCAATCGCGTCTAGGGCTCGGCTACCGTTTGATTCCACAGCTCTCACCAAACTATCGATCTTCCGGGTATTGGTAATTCCGCCACGCTCAAAAACTCCATCAGTGCCGATCAACAACAGGTCGGCGTTGATGCGCCGAAATTCAACTTGAACGGGATGCAAATCTAGGTCATCGCTAAATCCAAGAATGTTGCCACGAGCCAATATACGGCCGTACTGCCGCATGCCAGAATCCATATAGGAATAATAGAGCGGCACATGGCCGCAGGAGTAATAAGTTAGCTCGTTTTCTGCGACTAATGCGAGACCGAGCGTAGCTGTATATGGCTCTGCATGGCCAAGTTTCCGAAGAGTCCGGTTGACCTTATGTAACCAGCTAATGGGATCAAATGTTGTCCCAGCCAATTCTTCAGACCACAGTGTATTAATGGTCTGAGCGACCATCGCAGCGCCGATTCCCTTGCCGGTGACATCTGCCACGGCGACAATAATTTCCTCCCGATTACTCACACGCGCACCTAGCCAGTCACCGCTTAGAATGCCATGACGACGCTCAAAATAGGTGAGCGAGGCGAACTTTGACCTCAATGTCTTAAAATTTGGTGCGAGAGACTGCTGCACTTTTTTGGCGAAAACGATCTCCCGTTCAATCGCCTCCATGCGCAGGCGTTCGTTACTAGCTTGGATCTCTGCCGCCTTCTTTTGCAGTGCAGCAAAATAAATACCGCGTCTCTGGTTCAAAATATGAACGTACTGCACAAACACCGCGAGGCCAAATAATGATGAAAACCACGCAATTGTTTCAGAGAGTCCATAACCAGCACCCCAAGCCAACATGCCAAACACTATACTTTCGCATGCGATGACAAAGGTCATACCGTTCAAAAACGGAGTCATGTAAATCATGTTCACCAAGACACCCAAATAAATTGCAGCTGCTACCATTTTATGAGCATGCGAAACATCGGCTGCAATATTTTGACGGAGGGCTACGGCGTGACCAATCAGAGCAATTTGAACTAGTAGGAAGTAGTACCATGGATTTGTCCATAGCGTGTTCAACTTACGCGCCCCTAGGATGAGCATCTGCGAACCGATAAGAATATATGTGGTTACAAGCGTTACTCTGGACGCCGGCGAGCCAAAGACAAATGTGGAGCAACACGCAAACACGAGCACTAAGGCAAGGTACACGTAAAATGAAACTTTGACTCCGTCTTCTCGGTCTTGCTGCCATTTGAGTTCAAAAGAGGCCACCCCCGACATGTTGAGATCGTCAGTACGATAGATTTTCTGCAGAATCTTCCGCAAATTTGCCGGGAACATAGGACAAAAACTCCGAACTGGCGGGTAAATCAACCCATGCTGGGCTGCCCCCTTACCGGAGTTTCGGCATGAAGTAGTGTCTACATTAATGGATGAAACACGACAATCTTGGATTTATTGCAGCGCATCTAGGCCCTTACCGGATAAACGATGGAGCTCCTCGGATAGCTCTTTCAGCGTCTTTTCCAGGTGTAACCATTGCTTTTCGGACATAGTGGGAGCTAAGGCTGATCTCACCGCTTTCCAATTTTCCGACCTTTTCCTGTAAAAGACAAAACTCTCAGTTGGTTCTACGACATCTAAGTTGTTTGCTCGTTTGATAGCCAATTCAAGGGTAGCTTGATCGTGTTTTTGCAATACTTCGATCCAGAAATCTCTCGATCTTTGACGCACTTTGAGTTCATCTTGTAAATCACTTTGTCTCCAAAGCATGCCATTCACGATGATGGTGCGCTGCTGATCGCTAAGATCCCCTATCAAGTACTCAAAGCGATCAAAAGTCGACTCGGCAAACTCGTCAAGGGCTCCGTCGAAATCACTCGCTCCCGCTAGCGCAGCTCTTTTGAGATTTTTATTGCCACGATCCATCATCTTAGCAAAATGGGCTATTTGGTCTGAGCTCAAGGATATGCCGACTTGAACCATAGTCGGTAAGAGCCTCGCGATGATAAGCCGCCTATCGTGCTCAAAGAGCTTGGCCCATCGATCAGTAGAATCTGCATCCAAACGCCTAGCTTGGGCATCCTTCAACTCGCCATCGAGCAAGTCGAGCAACGTCGGCATTCTTTCTCGCTTGAACCAAGCGACATTTTCTTTTACTGCAGTCTCCACTATTTGTTCCTGAGGATTTTCCAAGTCAAAGTACCGATCGATCTGATACTGAATGATCCAATCTATATGTTTATAGATCAGATTATTGACAAAACACGCTGAAAGCAGTGACGTAAGGACGATCATGGCAATTAGATGCCGCAGTACTTTCATCGGAATTCCCTACTAAACCAACATAATGTTTGGCACATCGTAGACAATAAACATTATCATGAAGTCCGAGTGACCGCGTAATTTCACTAATCTCTAAGTTACGAGTAAAGCATTGAAAAAGATTTGCGTATTTTGTGGCTCTGCCCAAGGTAATAACCCCGCTTACAAGCAGGCGGCAATAGCTCTTGGTCAAGTTTTATCCGAGAATGGTGTAGCTTTAGTCTACGGCGGAGCCCGGATTGGACTCATGGGAGTCATAGCAGATACCGTAATGCAGAATGGCGGTGAGGTGATTGGGGTTATTCCCAAAGACCTTGTCGACCGTGAGGTCGCTCATCACGGCCTGACCAAACTTCATGTCGTTGCGTCGATGCATGAGCGCAAGGCGCTGATGGCCGAGCTTGCCGATGGTTTTGTAGCACTGCCAGGCGGTTTTGGTACTTGGGAGGAAATCATAGAAGTACTCACGTGGGCCCAACTAGGTTTACACCAAAAGCCTTGTGCACTGCTGAACACTGCAGATTATTATCAGCCCTTGCTCAATATGGTTGATCACGGCCTGGCTGAGGGGTTTCTGACTCAAATCCACAAGAAATTATTGCTTAGTTCTAAAGATCCTGGCGACCTTTTGCGACAAATGTCAGCCTATAAGTGCCCCTCAGACGGCTCTTTGTTCGCACATTTAAAGGACAAGATCTGAGCGCTAGGCTGATTTTTCTTCAGTTTTCGGTATGACACTGACACCTTGGTCACTTTTCTCATTGATTTCGATAAATTGACGGACGAATCGACCGTTGTCCCAGATCACATCAACGATTGTTGTGCCCATTGGCAAGCGTTTACGAAGACCACCATCTGCAGGGTGAGCCACCCCATTGATAACAAGCTCCTTAGCGCCAGAAGCCTCCAGACTGAATTCGCGAGATCCATCGACAAGAGCATTTGGCAAAAAGGTCAGCGGCTCCAAAAAAGCGCACCGGAGGCGTGCACCATCAACGTCGAATTCTGCCGATTTAATGACGATAAAGCATGAGTAGTTACCAACTTTTCGGCCCCATCTCACCGAGGTCTCTAGATACCCAACCATACCAATCGCGGCAGCAGGCTCCGCCACCAATGCCCCCGTGAGGGCGCAGCCTCCACGCGAGAGATCCACCATAGTGGCAGACATAACATTGCCTGAAATGGCTGACCTGAGATCGCGCACAGCCGCGCTACCCTTGACAATATCGCGAGCAAAATAATGAATTTTTCGTTTTTCATCGTACTGCAATTCACAGCGCCTGATCGTGATGGCACCTGAGGTAATTTGATCTACGCCTTTTTTATCGATAAAGGTCACTGTAGCTGTGCTTTTAAGACCGATCCGGTGATAGAAACGCGGATTTATTGGAGCCAGATTAACACGATCGGCAAATACCTCTTTCGTGCGCGCTTGCACGAAATATTCTCGCGCTCCGTTTTTAAAAACCACGATCAGTGTCTGATTGTTGGTGACAGCTAATTTGCCGGCATTTAAACGAAGTGTATAGCCACCAGAGCCAAACTCTAGCTGACCGCGACCCACTTTTGACGCCTTGCTAATAACCAATGCTGGTTGAGGTGAGCGCATGGCTTCGTTGATCTCAGCATCATGAATCATCTCACTCAATGAGATCTGCCGCCGCAACGGACTGATCATGTTGCGGATCGATTCTTTATGAAGTTCGACAATTCGCTTTTCGCTCAAAAGCTGCGCTCCGAGTCACTGGTCGGTCACTTCCGACCTGCCCCGGTGAGTATCGGCAGGTTTGAGCAGCTACTTAATGCGCGGTAAATTTTATGCTTTGAAACATTATTACGGAGGCCCATAAATAGACTTCAAGATTCTGTAATAAATGACATAATCCATTTTTTATAGTTACGCACGTCGGTGTAAATACTACGCTCACGACAACGGTAGTCCCCCCCGCTTGCAACACCTACTACGAGCAGCTGGTCGTCTTTAACGAGATAAGCAGGCCCACCTGAATCCCCAAAACACGATCCCTTGAACTCTGGAGATCGAGCCTGCTCAGTAAATCTGAGCAGGGATAATTCTTGATCTACGGCCGTAAGGGGGATCGTTGCCTTTCTTAGGATACCCGCATCGGCCGCGTCAGCTTGGGTACTGCCAAAGCCAGCAATCACGAGCATGTCACCTGTATTCAAATTTGTATCGGGGCCAGCGATAGACGCTGACACCGCATCTCGCGGAGCTTCCGCGTAGAGTTTAACAATTGCAATATCATCCTCAGGCCGAGCCAAATCCGCCGCATCGACGGTTGGTATCGATATTCGTTCAAACCGGGCAAACAGCGCAGCATCTATGATTTGTCTGGGAGCACTTTCGCGACGTGTCCCAAATGTGACTTTAAGTCCCTGAACTTTCCCCGCTGCCGTAAAACAATGAGCCGCTGTGAGCACCCAGCGAGGACCGACTAAAACACCGCTACAGCCATTTGTGCTGTTATTTTCGCTATCCCAGACCAGTCCCACGGTGTGTTTAACAAGCTCGTCAGTCTCTACCACAGGCTGGCCACCGACAACCTTAAGAGCTGCTGTATCATTATTTACAGCACGGCAACCGATTAACAAGAGCAGGCTCAGCAGTAATGGACAGTTCATATTTAACCCTCCCCTCAGTGATTTTGTCCCCACTATTCCCATGCAACTAAAGGCTATGGTACATTTAGAGAATTCGACCGTATCAAATTTGGCAATTTAGCAAACACTGCCCCGAAGCTAACCAGGAAGTTTGGCCTGCAACACTAGCGAGGAGGTCGTCGTGCGCAACTATTTATCATATGCGATTACTCCTATCTTCACTATGATTTTGCTTTTGAGCTGCTCTGGTTCAGACGCTCAGTCAGCAGATAAGGAGCGTAGTTCGACCGATCGTCCTGGACTGACCCAAGACGTGCAGCAGTCCCAGCAATCGGCTCAAGCAGCATCTAGAGACTACTCAGGGCCTAAAGCGCAAGGACAATCTCAGTCTAACTCGCAGGATGAGGATTGTACCAAGGTAATAGACGCTTGCCCGGTCGCTGGCGGCATTACTTGGCAATGTAAAACGCGCTTTCTCCATGGTGTCAATTACGCCTGGCATAGCTTTGGCAGCGATTTTGGTGGGATTCAACAATGGGGTATGCCTGGTGTGAGCGGTATGCCCGAGGTCAGTAAAGAGCTCGCAGACATGAAAAAACACGGTAGCAACGTCGTCAGGTGGTGGATCTTTGCCGACTTACGCGGCGACGGTATGATGCTGGACGCCAATGGTACACCGGTCGGGCTTGGTGGCACATTCCTACAGGATCTGCGGCAGGCCCTAGATCTCGCGGCCGAACACGACCTCTATTTGATGCTAACTGTATTCTCGTTTGATGCATTTCGACCGACGAAGACTGTGAGCGGCCGCCTGTTTCCAGGCATCAAATCTATAGCTGTAGATAGTGCTAAGCGCCAAGCCCTTATGAAAAACGTCATAGCGCCCATGGCGGCAGCCGCAGAAGCTAGCCCTAATCGCAAGCGTCTCATCGCTTGGGATCTGATTAACGAACCCGAGTGGGCCATGAAGGGACCAAGTCTCCATGGTGATCCGGATTTTGAACCCATGAGCGACATCGAAGCTGTGAGCCACGAAGAAATGCAGACATTTCTGGCTGATCTCACCGCCACACTAAAGGCTAACAGCAGAGCCCTCATCACTGTTGGTGGATCGGCCATCAAGTGGAAGAACGCTTGGTCAAAGCTCGACCTGGACTTCTATCAGTTCCACATATACGACTGGGTGCACCAACAATGGCCGTATCACAAGTCACCTCGAGAGTACGGGATTAGTGGGAAACCGGTCGTCATGGGGGAGTTCCCCTTGAATGGACTGTCAGGGATTACAGTCAATGACCTGCTGACCAGCTGGTTTGAGGACGGTTATGCAGGTGGAATCAGCTGGTCGGTGACGGACCAAAATTTCAAATGGCATGAGAACAAAGGGGCTCATCTCCCCTTTGCTCAGACGCATGCGTGTGAGACTAGCTTTTGAGCGGCCCCGTGAATCACTTCCAGGTCTTGCCTGTCAGAATCTTAAAGTCTGCCTTCATATCGGCGTCTGAGTACTCGGACTTTTCGAAAGCCTGCATGCTGCTGCCGATTCCATTGCGAATTGCCGATTCCCACGCTGATTGCGCTTTTGTACTACCCTTTAGCGCAGAGGCTCCTTGCTTAGAGCTCCCATCCTTACCGTGGCATCCGCCGCACTGACCTACGTATGCCGTCGATAGGGTCGAAGCCGACGGGCTGGTGGGAGCAGGGCTCGGGGATGACGTCGATGCCGAACTACAGCCTCCTAGCACGAAAATCACGAAGAGATAGGTACCCGTAAATCGCATTGGCATGGTTGGTCTTCCTTTCCGGAATTCTACAGGGACGGTGCCGAACGCGCAGTCCCACTGAATCAGTCTGGGTATCGGCAGATGTGGGACAAATATTGAGGTGGCGTTGATGATTTTGGAATTTTTAGCCATCACAACGATTTAACTGACATTTTTTACTGTATCACCATGCTATAATCAGTTAGAAGTAGGACTCTACGGGTGATCACTTGAATAGTCGTACCTATGTAGCAATTTGGTTCACCATGCTAGCCCTGCTCGCAGGCAGCTGGCGCTGGCTCAATGCGGCCTTCGGCGATACCTTGCGCTATTGGCTCGGGTGGGGTGGGTTTGGCATCATTTGCATGACCAATCTCTACCTGCTACGCAAACGGTTACCTGTGCTCAAAAACGTCGGGCGCACGGCTGGGTGGCTCGATTTCCATATCCTTTGTGGATTAGTCGGGCCGAGTTTGATCGTTTTTCACTCCAATTTTAAGGTTGGGGGACTGGTAGCCATTAGCTTTTGGAGCATGATGATCAGCGCCGCTAGTGGCGTCGTGGGACGTTATTTCTACACGCAGCTACTCCAGCAAAGAGGCAGTCTGAAGAGAGATCTCAAGCGGTACGATGACGGCTTCCTGAAACTAAATACGATGGCACCTAAAATTTATACGACGGCGGCACTTGCGCACGCAAAGCATTCCGCTGTCCGTTTGGCATTCGGTGGTCATGAGATCGAAGACGTGCCGCAAAATCCGATCGTAGTTTTGGCTTACTCGATTCTAGGTGACATCCAGTTTTATACCAAACCCATAGCTGTCCCAGCCGAAACGTCTCGCGCAGTTCATCGTAAGTTTAAAGAGTACGGCATCATGCAACGCAAGTTGCTACTGCTCGATACATACAAACGATTGATGGGTTATTGGCACACCTTCCATGTCCCCTTTGCTGTTTTCATGTATGTGGTCGCTGTCATTCACATTATCGCTGAGCTTCTGTTTCGCGTTAAATAACGAACTTGTCGCAACATCACGGAGATCTGCACAATTTGGAATTAACGACATGGTCTTACCTCATCTCCGACTATTTTAGTGTGATTGCCGCCTTAATTTTGGTTCTCATGATGGTGCTCACGTACCGTCACACCAAAGCTAAACAATCTCAAGCTAGGGCCACTCTGGATGAAGCCAAATCCAAAAATCTAGCTGAGCCCTTCTCGCTGCACCCGAAAATCGACCCTAATCTATGTGCTGGTTGTGGCGCCTGCGTTCGTGCCTGCCCTGAAGGAGAAATTCTTCGACTAGTTAACAATCGCGCCGCTTTAGTCTCACCTACCAAATGTGTGGGCCACGGTGAATGCGAGGCTGCTTGCCCTTTTGATGCTATTAAGCTCGTTTTTGGGACAAAAACACGCGGCAAGGAAATCCCGCGCATCACTAGCAACTATGAAACAAATATATCGGGCCTTTATATCGCGGGCGAGCTGGGTGGAATGGGTCTCATTCGTAATGCGGTGCGTCAGGGTCGCAAAGCCGTAGAGCATGCATCTGCTCAGCTTCAACTCAGTCCCGATAAGTCCCCAGCTGACTATGACCTTGTCATCGTCGGTGCAGGTCCGGCTGGCATTGCCGCTGCACTAGCGGCCAAGGCTCGCGGTCTGAACTATGTATGCTTGGAGCAGGATCATTACGGTGGAACTATCGCAAATTTTCCAAGACAAAAAATCATCATGTCTCAACCTGCCGAGCTTCCCATAGTCGGACAGATGAAATTTCCACGCCATAAGGTCAGCAAAGAAGAATTAATCGCTCGATGGGAGATGATCCGTTCTGAGCAGGGTCTAGTCATTAAGGAGCATACAAAATTTCTGAATCTGATCAAGAGGGAGCCCAACTTTGAACTACAAACCTCAGATGGAGTGCTGACATCAAGGCGAGTAGTCCTTGCCACCGGCGTGCGTGGCAGTCCGCGTAAACTTGGCGTACCTGGGGAATCGCTTTCCAAAGTAACTTATAACCTCATCGAACCCGAGCAGTATCACGGGCGACATATCGCGGTCGTCGGCAGCGGAAACTCTGCTGCTGAGGCTGTGGATATGCTGTGTAAAAACAGTCTAGCCAATACCGTCTCCATGCTGGCTGTCACCAGTGGCTTCGACCGGTGTAACGAATCAAACGAACACCATGTGCGCCAGGCTGCAGCCGCGGGTCGCGTGAAGCTCTACTTCGACACAAAGGTTGAGGCGATTCGTGAGGGTTATGTGGATCTTTTAGTCAATGGTCAACGACAAACCCTAAAAAATGACTATATTTTCATTTTCATCGGTGCGGAGTTGCAAACCGCTTTTTTTAACCAATTAGGGATTCTAGTGGATAAAAAATTTGGCGAGCCAATAAGTCGCCATCCGAGTCGCGCATGAGCAGAGTTACTTATTTGACAGCACATTTTGTGATCTTGGTCGCAACTATCTATAGCCTAGCTGGATGTGGCTTTAGTAAACCTAAAGTTAGCAACGCTGATTGGATGTCACCACGCTTCGATCATGCTCGATTTAGCGAGACTTGCGCCACCTGCCACGAAAGTGATCGCCCTTCACCAGTTTACAAGACTGCCCATGGAAACGGCCTGGACTGCGTCTCCTGCCATCGCTACACGACGGATAAGACGTGGGGTTCCTATCTGCAGTATTCCCACTCACCAGCCCCCAAAAGCTGTACTTTTTGCCATGGTTCCATGCGCCCAGCACCGCCGCACACGCAGGAGGGTGACTGCGTAAACTGCCACAAGTTCCCTAACTGGAGGTCCGAGGCATAATGCACTGTCGGACCATCACTAAACTGATAATCGCTGCCTTTAGCATGAATCTTTGGGCGGCGGACGCCTTAGCGTATGACTATCACGGCTATCTATTGGGTGGTGGGTATATCGCTCGGGAACAATTTACCGCCGAAACGGCTGGTCTGACAAACAATGATCGCGCCGTTGTATCATCCCGCCTTACATTAGATGTGACAAAGATCTCTAGCCAACAGTATCAGCTATTTATCGACATCCGGGATCAACATGACTTCTTTGATAAGGTTGATGCCGAAAGGCTTGAGTTGCGTGGTCGTAACTCCTTGCGTCTGCGCCAATTAAATCTAAGCGATCCCGGCCACTCACATAAATACTTCTGGACCATCGGCCGTTTTTTACCAGGTGCTAACAATGTTGTTTTCAACGATGGTATCGAATCCGGTTTGCGCCTTAACCCAAACCATCGTGTCGGTGTTTTTGCCGGTTATAAGCCAAGAATTACCGATGAACCAGTCGCTGATATAGGGTCGGATCTATATCAGATTGGTGGCTATCACATTTATGAACTAGAGGGTGAGTCTTGGGATGAAGGCAAATATATCGCTAATTTTCTGATTTCAGGTCCGGAGTTTGCAAACGACCAAGGGACCGTCACCAATACCTGGATCAATCAGAGCCTTCTACATTTTGGTCCAAGACACAGAGCAGGTTCTTATCTCAACGTTTCAGGTCAAGATTCCCCGCAACTTGAAGAGGGGCGCCTAGAGTGGGACGAACGCTTTAATACTAAGCTCTCTGCTCGGATTAGTGCGTCGCATCTCGACCTACGCGCTTACCGTCACCAAAGGGACATACTGGAGCCGCTACCTGCGAGCCCCTATTCCCAGGCGAAGGGTTTAATTCAGTACCGTATGAACGATCAGGCCAGACTCGAGGGCACGCTCATACTTGGGCGGCGGACGATCGACTACTTAGACAAGCAAGAACTAACGCTGGGCGGCACTTTGACACGCTTTGCCACAGAGCATGCGCAGATCAGCGGGTACATCGGGACTAGACGCGGCTTTATTAGTCGCGATTTATTTATGAATTCCGTATTCAACTACTTTGCCACCCGATGGATGAGTGATGTATCACTGCGATTGACGCGTCAAAATCGTTATAATGGCATCGTCCTAAATCAATTGATTATTAGTAGTAATTTAGGTTTTTATTTGTCAAAGCGGATTCTAGTCTCGGCTGGTGGGGAACTTGCCGCCGATGAAAACAACAGAATCGCCAGCGGACTCCTCACGATTGGCTACCGATTCGGCACGCGAGAATTCACGCCTCTGCGCGACGTCGCGCCACCGAACGCGAGGTATTAAATGCATTTTTCAAAAATTATCGGGATACTGAGCATCATTGTTTTTGCATCACCAATTACTTTGGCTGCATCAAATTCAAAATCCTCAAAAAACAGTCAGGGGATTTTAAACAAATTGCTTGCCCCTGGCCCACTCTCCGCGCCCCACAAGGATCTCGAACACGCAAGCTGCCTGAGCTGTCACGCAGCGGCCAATGGGGTGCCAGACAAAAAGTGCCTTGACTGCCACAAGGACATCCGCAGGTCGATCGAGAAACCAAAATCCTTTCATAAACTGACTCAAAAACCCTGCTTAAGCTGTCATAGCGAGCATAAAGGTAGAGACTATGATTCCGCGATCATAGACAAGCTTACATTTGATCACAGTAAGACTGGCTCGCCACTATCAAAACCGCATGCCAAGCTTGCCTGTGAGGAGTGTCACAAAAACAAGCGCACCGATAAGGCACTACGTCCTGAAGATACGCATTATTTCGGACCAACGCCCAGCTGTAACAGCTGCCACAATAAAGACGACCCACATCAGTTTACGGGCAAGTTTCAATCTACAGACTGTAGCCAATGCCACCGCGACGATTCGTGGAAAGTCAACGGGATATACGACAGTATCAAACCCAACAAATTGCCGCCTCCCCCGCATTTTTTCCACAATATTGAGACTAAATACCGAGTCGATGGTAAGCATCTAGATGTAAGGTGCAACGAGTGTCACGTAAAGGTTGATCCTAGTGACACTAGAGGCAATGCTACTCGTCAATATTCATGGCCAGATTTAAATCAAAAAACATGCGAAAGCTGTCACAAGAATCCGCATATAGGTAAATTCCCACCCACTCTGATGAATCGCAAATGTAATGAATGCCATATCACCAGTAGTTGGACTAAACTGCCGCAGTTAGAGAAGAACTTTGACCACAATAATCTCACTAGGTTTGAACTTACCGGACGTCATCAGGACATCACCTGCGCCGCGTGTCACCTGCGCGATGGTCGTGACGTTTACAAATTTCAAAATGCATCAAGTGGATTTTGCACTAGCTGCCACAAGAATATTCACTCCGATCAGTTTCGCCCCGACTACCGAAGTGAAGCGTGTTTAACATGTCACGACACAACTAGTTTTACCAAGCTCAAGCCCTTCAATCACGATACGGAGACCCATTTCCGACTCACTGGCGACCACCTGCGGATCAAGAATCAATGCACCAAGTGCCACACCCCAACATCTCGTATTTTATCGGAAAAACCACGTAAATTTGCGGGAAAATTTATTTTTGCCAATCGCGAAAATGGTTACTGTACCGAGTGTCATACCAACGTGCATCTTGATCAGTTCCATCAAAAATATCGGGAACAGGCATGTTCACAGTGCCATACCACTGACACCTTCCTAACCCGGCTTCCTTTTGATCATGCGAGTACCGGTTACACAATTACAGGCAAGCATGCAAATCTGGAATGCCGCGAATGCCATAAGCCCACTTCAGTGAAATTCCCTTCGCCTTTACCCCGATACAAAAGTCAATTTATGTTCCCGGACCTTGCCAATCGCAATTGCGCCACGTGCCATAAGGATCCACATAATGGTAAGCTCGGAAGCCGCTGTATAAACTGCCACTCCGAGCAACACGCATGGTCATCGATCGATGATTTTCATAAAAATTATCTATTGGTGGGCGCGCATAATCTACTGAGCTGCGAGCAATGCCACGGACCCGACAATCATCGCCGATTAACAGGAGCCAGCGAACGCTGTGTTTTCTGCCACAAAAAGGATGACCATCATAACGGCGGGCTACCCGAGTGCGCTCAATGTCATACGCAGCAAAATTGGCAAATTCTGAATTTCTCGCATTCTTTGACTCAATTCCCCTTAACGGGCGCCCATCGTAGTGCAACGTGCAATGCCTGCCACAAAAGAGGGATATACGAGGGTACCCCGTACGATTGTCAAAGCTGTCACGCCAGGGATGCGCAAGGAGTGAGCTTCCCCAACCATGCGCTTGCTGGGTTCGAGGATTGTGGCAGTTGCCACAATCCATTCTCATTTAAATCAGGTCGCCGTTAGTGGTCTCTCAATGGACCCGACGAGTAAATGGCAACATGAGACCACCCAAAATTCCTAGGGTAAAGGCCCCCCCAAGGGCGTAGTAACTGTAGGGTCTCTTGTGCAATCTATCGTCAACGGCCTGCAGCTGACGTTTGGTCTCAGCTAGGCGAGACTGTGCTACTTCCGCCAACTTATGAGCCGTAGTAGTTGTCACAGCTCTACCCTCCTGAACCAAATCTGCTTGAAGACGTCCTAGATCCTCAATCATTTTATTGGCGTCTTGTCTCAGTAATTCCACATTTTTCCCGATAGTGCTGACAGGCATCATAGAAGAGCTCCTTTTGCCATAGGCGAGACCGGTATAGCCTCCCTTGTCAGTGGGCTTTCAAGCTTTGTGCCAGTCTCTTGCGGCTAAGTTGACTGTGGTTTTTGGCGCTTCATACGGCCAATCACAAGCAATGCTGCCTCGAACATCAGGTACATAGGAATCGCGAGTGCCACTTGAGACATAGGATCCGGGGAAGGAGCTATAACTGCAGCCGCTGTGAGAATTCCCACCAAAATGCCACCGCGATGTTTTTTAAGAGTGACCTCTTGAACGAGCCCTAGGCGCTCCACAAGTATGATCACAAGTGGTAGCTGAAAGGCTAAACCAAAGGCAATAATCATGAACACTAACATGTCCACGTATTCACCGACCGTGATGATTGCGTCAGCCTGATCACCACCAAAACCCACTAGCCACTTAAGCCCCACAGGTAGCATAACAAAATAGCAAAAGATCACTCCCAGCCCAAAAAGTAGCAGCGAACTTACAAAAAAAGGTATAGTCAGCCGATGATCTCGCTCAGGGAATGCCGAAATCATGAAACGCCAGATTTGGAAAAATCCGAGTGGTAACGCCAGCAAAAATGCGGCTACGAAGGCGACTTTCATATACGCCATCATCACCTCAAGGGGGCCGGTAAAATGCAGCACCTGCGCCTGTCCCGGCAGAGCGTCTGCCAGGGGAATCTTCAAAAAATTAATCAGATCCTGCGCAAAATAAAATCCGACAGCTACAAATACCAAGAATACAGACACCCATTTGACCAACATTGACCGCACTTCATCAACGCGTTTAAACAAAGTGCCAGCGCGACTTGACTCCAAATGAGCGATCAGTGACTGTACATTAGACATGACGCATAGCCTCGGCCACTACCATGCGACTTGCCCTCCGCGAGCAGAACCAGGCAGTCCCCGTGGCTAAAAGACTCAGCACCGTAGCGCTAATGATCCACGCGCCCACCGAGTAACGTACCCTCAAATTTATCGGCACCGAGAGTATACCAGCCTTGTAGGTCAAGCCAGCGTGATCAATAGCAAATGTAATCAAAATCGTGACCACCAATCCGATAATGCATGCGATCAAACTTAGACACGCTCCCTCAACCGAGAACATCCACACTAAATGCCGCCTTAAAAAACCCAGACTGCGCAACGTGCCGATCTCACGGATGCGCTCGTTGACAGATTTCATCATGGTGTTTGCGACAGACATAACACCAATCAAAACCACGATAGTCATAAAAAGATTACGGAATACATGAAGAATCTGTAGCCCCCCCATGACGTAGGACGTCATAGGATGATCTTCCCATCGATCGACCTGCAGGTTGAAACCTTTCGTCGCGATTGCCGCTCGCAAACGCGCGATGAACTGGTCTCGATTGTTCGGATTTTTTAATTGCACCGAGATCATCGAAATCTTGTCGGTATCAAGTAATCGCTGCGCTTGGGCCAAATCGACGCGGATGGCCCTCTTATCTGCTTCACGGAACCCAGCATCGAATAATCCGCTTACTGGTAAATCAATAGCATTAACCTGAGCCGCTTCCGTGGTGGCCGACAGCGTTACCCGCGGATGCTTGCAAAGAAAAGGTCTTTTCTCGGGGATATAATTACCGTCCTCGAGGATGAAGTTAGATCCATCGTATGTGGAATCACAGTCAATAAGGTGTCCAAGCCCCATGCCCAGACTAATCGACGGTTCTTTAACCTGATCAAGTGGTTCACCAGCCAATGTGTACCAGTACCAGCGATCACCGCGGACCTCTCCACCTTCTTTGACATCAATGGCATAACTTGTGAACACCGTATTATAAGGCCCTGCATTGACCATGCCTACCATATATAAAAATCTAACCCGACGGAGAAACTCCGGATCATTACGCAGGAACGACTCAACGAAATCCTGCTCCTCTTTGGTGATAGCATAGGCCCACTGGTCTTCAGCTGTAGCTTCACTTGCACCCACTTTTTGGATCACCAATTGACCCAACATGCCCCTAGTCGTAAAGCTATCTACGTTTCGCTCGTGTAGCTCTTTAAGAAAACCATCGAATAGCGAGACAGCCATGAATCCCGAGGCAATTGCCAATATCGTCGCCAAGCTGTGGCGCCAATTGCGAACCACATTGCGCCAGGCAAGGCGAGACATCTGCCTATAAACACTAAGTGACTGTGCCGCCATTACGTTATCTCACAAGGTTATTAATATTGAATTGACTGTCCGGATGATTCTCGGGTTTGGGATTGCTGTAAGTTATGACCGTATGGCTTCCCTGCTTAAGGGCATCAAGAATGTCCATCTCACTCACAAATTGCATGGATTTACCGTCGAGCGTGACCTTGTTCATGTACTTAAATAAGGCACTCTTAAACATATCTCCGCTAACTGTCAGAAACTCCGCCTTCAGACCCAAGTGATCTTTTTTCGAAATCCAGTAGCGTATGCCGTCATAGGTTACATTCTTGGCCTTCGCTTTAAGCTCAAGTTTAAAACAATCAACGGATCCGACTTTTTCCTCACCGATGACCTTACCCTCGTAGTCTCGGTAGTAGTTTGTCGAGGCGATATCACCATTGGCAGCCTGTCCCATCAGCTTCTGACGCGCTGAAATCGCAACCGGTTTCTTTAGCCCCGGTTTGAAAAACCATAGGTTGCGATCGTTGAAGAGCATAGTCTCGCCTTTGTTGCGGGCAGGCGAGATGGCCTCTGCCAGAGCATCAACCCCCTTGACTTTAACGAGGTAGTGAACCTTATTTTGCCCACCGTCTTCGAAGGTCTCGACATCGATCTCCCATGAGATACCGCCTTCCAGCGCGCCGCGTGCTTTATCAGAGTCCTTTAGCAAGTCGTCGGCAGAGGGAGGAGTGGCCGCCGCTGGAGCTGATGGGGTGCCTCCCTTAGCGTAAACCCGCGAGCTGAGGTTAGTCACACCCAGGACCAAGGATAGTAAAATAGTCTCCGCAACCATAACAAACCTCCGATTATCGGACCAATTTAGCGCTGTGATCCAAGCAGTAGTATTGCAATATTAGTTCTGACCACCTTGCGTACAGCCAGTACTGTTGTGATCAAGGCCAAACAGAGTGTTGCGATACCAGACTGCACAACAATTTTGACGTTTGGCACCAGCTTAAGAATCATGCCACCCGAGATACCTGGCGGGTTGTAAGTGATCCCCAGATTGTTTACGAGAAAGATCCCGATCGCCGCGACCAAGCCACCAGAGATAATGGAAAAAGTAGCCAGTAACAGCATTTCCATTTCAAACAGGCGACGAATCTGGCTGCGCGTGAACCCAATCGAGCGCATCATCCCGATTTCTTGGGATCGTTCGATAATAGTCATTGTGGCCGAATTAAAGATGGACAAAATTACAACTGCAGCTAGTACAAAGGAAATAAAAGTAACCATGACGTAAACAAACTGCATCGTTCCTGAATAAAACGGGGAAACTTCCTCATTCATCCAGGGATAAATATCCACATTTAGGCCGGCGGTCGCCAGACGCTCTTTTATAAGAGATATATTCTTTTTTAGCTGACTGGGATCCCTTAGCCATAGAGAGTAATAGGTAACACTGTTTGTGTCGTATAGGCGCTGTAGCTGGGCTAGAGAGGCCTCGACAGCCGAATTTGCTAATTCCGGAATCGCTGAAACAAAGGTCGCTACGACCTCTGCATCCTGTGCAGCCATCATTCCCGTCCAGCTTCCGGCAACTAGCTGCACATTGGTATCCGCAGCAATCTTTTCTTTCGCATCTGGTGCGGCGCAATTAACTACCACTACGGGGCGCTGATCTTTTGGCAATTCGCTATAAACAACGGTCTTGCCCAAAATTTTTGCCAAACCGGTAGAGATCACGATACCACCGAGTTGATCATCATAGTTCCACAGACCAGAGCCTCGGGCAAAATCTCGCAACCTAGGAATCCATTTGCGCATTTCGACATGATTACGCAGCTGCAGGTCAACTTGTGGGTCAATGCCCTTAGCCACAAAAGGCACAGTGCGGCAGCCGTTGCCAACAATACCGGCACCGATGAGCTGACCGCCGTGAATCTCAATATTGCTGATGTCGGCGACCACCTGTTTGATTTTGGCGATGTCGGCATCGTCTAGACTGTACTGCCGGGGCTTTGTTGAAAACTTATCTAGGCCATCTTTCTTGTAAATATTTATGTGACCAACACGATTCAAATAAACTGTATAAACTCTGAGGTGGTTTTCCGTCCGGTTGACAAAGCCGCCCAGGGCAATGAGGGCGGCAAATCCAGTCGCTATGGCGGCACCCGTAGCAAAGTTCCTACGGCGATTGCGACTCAAATTGCGCAGCGCTAGCTTCCATTTGCCAACACTCATGAGCGGATCACTCCGTCTTGAATGTTGACTATTCTCGAGACGCGATTCATGAGATTTGCGTCATGAGTGGAAAACAAGAACGTCACCTTACGGCGCGAGTTTAGCTCTAACATGAGGTCAATAATTTTTGCTGAGTTTTGCGAATCCAGGTTGGCCGTAGGTTCATCTGCCAATACTAAATCGGGATTGCCAGCCAAGGCTCTAGCTATGGCAACTCGCTGACGCTGACCGCCAGAAAGCTGATCGGGCCGATTCTTGGTATACGCACTCAGACCTACATCTGCCAAGGCCGATGCGACGCGCTCACTACGCTCTGCCACGCTGATGCTCGAGTTGATCAGGAGTGGCAACTCAACATTTTCCTCGACACTCAGGACTGGGATCAGGTTAAACGACTGAAAAATAAAACCAATCTTCTGATTCCGTAAATGACTCTTCGCATCGTCAGTGAGCTTAGTAACCTCAACACCATCGAAGCTGATACTTCCGGAGTCGGGGTCATCAATACAGCCAATCATGTTCAGTAAGGTGCTTTTTCCCGATCCCGATGCTCCAATGACGGCAGTAAATTCGCCGCGGTGAAGCTGCAGGCTAACGCCCCTGAGCGCTGACACGACAGTCTGCCCAAGTCGATAATTTTTGACGATACCTCGGAGCTCGACAAATGCTGCCCCCGGTTTTGTCACAGTACTCATCATTCCCTCCTGTCACCAATCGTGACGGTATGCAAGATACTGCATGGGAGCCGTGAAACCTTTTAGCTCCGAGTTACTTTTACCAGCACCCCCACCGACGGCGAGTGAGAGCGTCCCGTTACCTCCCATCTTGTAGTCGACACTGACATAGGACAGCGAGGATTTATCAAGTAGGGAGTAGACTGTTCTGGCCATGAACAGCAAATCATTAATTTTAAACATATCTGGAACATAGAGTGATGCATACGCATATCTTTGCCCGGTTATGTCCAGACCTGGAGCAAAATAACGCTTAAAATTGTCCAGCAGCACAGGTTGCTGCAGCGGATTGCGTGGATCTAGCGCAGCACGCGCCAGATCTCTTTGGGTCTTCGTATATCCGGCCTCGTTATAAACGTATTCGCCGCGCAAAATAGTCCCGTTAATGAAATCGTATTTCAACCCCACCACAGCGAGCGTGTAGACGTGCTTACTATCGAGTCTTGAGTGGCCAAAGGTTATCTGCTGCTGAACCCCCACTGGAGTGTTCTGACTATTGACAACTGGATACCACGCCTCTGAACCGCGCTGATGACTGGTATCACCGAAAAGCGATAAACCGTCAAAAAATGGCACTGAAACGTTAAAATACTCACCTATCCATGGAAGCCCATTCTTCTGACCGCCCATTACAAGACCAAGGTAGTCAGCGCCTGAATTCCAGCCATATTCCCCTTTGGCCAAAGCGCTCGGCACCCATTTCGTATCTGCATTAAAGATCAAGGCATCTTTGTCGTCCTCTACATCAGCCATGAGCACAGCATTGAGCTCCTTACCAGAACTCAAATTAAGGCGTGCAATACGCTTACCTCGCACCTCGTAGCGGATGTCACGGTTCGATGCAACATCATGAAATATCCGGTTACTCGGGCTAAAGGTCTCAGCCGCTCCCCACTGATAGACCTGCTTACCGTAGGTAAAAGTTACCGTATCGGAGACAGTCCACTGGACAAAGGCGTCGTTAAGATAAGACTGCAACTGACTAGTCTCAGGCTGCTGTTTATCATTTACCTTAGTGTAATCCTGCCTGTAAATGACCCGTGGCCTCACCACAAACTGGACATCGCTAGAGGTGATTTTGAAGTTTGGCCTCAGTAATGAGGCGTATGTTGTATTTGGAATTCTGAGTACCTGATTCTCAGGATTTAGCTCGTTTTTCGTATCTGGCGTAGTATGCTCGAGGGTATTCAGCCACTGTAGCCAGCCGCGAAATTCGAGTGGCTCCGCCTTGGCAAGCGCCCTGCTATTCATTAGCGGCACAAAAACACAAAGAAATATCGAGCGCTTTAACATTCGGCTGACCTTCCCTACGGCGTGCTTTTGTGTCCTGCCATGTGCGCAAGATAATCTATCAAATCTTCTAACTCTGAGTTAGGTAAAATGGCCTCGGGGAACGCACTCATCCGTGAACCCGGGTAGTAGCGAACCGATTGAGGATTACGCACTAAAGCTCGCAGGGTCTTCGGTTCAATGTATTCGGTTACATTTTTAGGGACGTTTAAGTCCGGTCCGACTTGCGCTGGCCCGGCCATGTTAACCGTATGGCAAGGAAAACAGTTCTTCGTGAAAGACGCGAAACCGCGAACGACAGATGGTGGTGCCTCAACTGCCGGAAAAATCCTTGGATATAGCCCCTGCAAACTTCCCTTGACTGTAAAAGCAGCAAGTTGAAACGGCCACTCCTCCTGAACCACCGCGGACAATTCAGGATGGTCCCAGACTAAATAGAAAGGACCTGCCGTTGATTTCCCACCTTTAACCTTCGGCCACGGACGCCGTGGGTCTTCAACTGCCACATAGGCGACAGACCGCCGTGTATCGGAATTCAAGATACGACTTTGACTAATGGTGGCGGCAAAGCCATCTGTACATTTAAATTCAATGACGGCATCGGGCGGTAAATTTAGCCCTGAGAATAAAGTTGCTATAGGAACAGCCTGATATTCCATGGGTCGCCCCGGATAGCTGGGATCGACTGGCACTTTGAGGACTTTGCGCTGAGGGTGATTCAGTAGCTCCGTCCTGGAGAATACCCGCTTGCTGGTGGACCGCACTTGAGCCGTCGCGTCTAATATCAACGTTGGCTCAGTGTCTCCTTTAGCGAAGAGGCCACTGCTCCACAGCGAAATCAATAATAATAAAAATCGGCTCATATATTAATGTTTTATCAAAAATATTTTTAATGATAAATTAAAATTTTATTCAAGCGTCTTTTTTGACCACACCTCACGCACAGCATCGTAATCAAAGAGCTCCACCGTCCGCCCCCAATCGCAAACTGTGTCTGATAGTTGCTTAGCAGGCTCACGCGGCAAGTGCGCGGCTACTGCGGCCACAACTTCTTCGTCCTCGAGGCTGCCCTCAGGTGCAGAATCTAGCATTTGAAGCACCATTCTGAAAATTCCCAGACCTTTCATGCGTGATGCCAAAAGATCATTGCGTTCAGCAACGCTGGCCTGCAGAAAGTGTTTACCCTCGGGAGTTAGTTTGACCAGATCACCTGGTGTTTCGATCAGCCCGAGAAGTTCCCCGCCCTTGACAACGGTGAGTGTTTGTCCCAGCTCATTGGACACGAACTCATTAAGGTCGAAGAGATCCATTTCATCGCCGTGATCATGAAGGATCTCCATCATACCTGTGATTTGACCCAGCGTGACTGCGGGTATGGGTGTAATGCGCTCGGCAACTGCGGCATGGGGGATCCGCGGCTCAACCGGAACATCCGGCAAATGCACAGCAGTCAGAATGTCATGAATGTGATCCACGAAGTCCTGAAACTCACGCGACCGGTATTCGCGCGGGTGACCTAAATCGTTCGACACAACCGCACGGACCCGTCCTGGATTCGCATCCATGATCACAATACGGTCACTCAGAAACACAGCCTCTTCGATCAAGTGGGTGATAAGCAAGACGCTACTCAGCCCAGATTTACCCTCACTCCACAGGCGATAAACCTCTGACCTAAGAGCCTCGGCAGTCATCACATCTAACGCCGAAAAGGGTTCGTCCAGACACAGGAGCTCGGGTTTACCCACAAGTGCACGGGCAAGCCCGACTCGTTGCTTCATGCCACCAGAAAGTTCCTTGGGAAAAGCTCTGTCAACACCACCTAGACCAACTTTTTCAAGTGTAGTTGCAATGAGATCGGACTCCTCAGAGCGGCTTAGTCCGCGGCCGTGGAGGCCCACCCGAACATTGTCCTCAACGGTCAACCAGGGGAACAGCGCGAAGTTTTGAAACACTAAGGAAGCACCTGGGTGGATCCCGTGTAGCTGTCTTCCGTGGCTGAAGACAGTGCCAGCACTTGGTTGGATCAGACCCACCAAGATGCGCAGTAGGGTACTCTTGCCGCAGCCAGAGGGGCCAAGAATACATACGACTTCGTTCGGCGAAATGGCTAGCGAGACATCTTGCAGGGCCATCCGCGCGCCCCCTGACTCCTCTGCATAGGTTTTGCTGATATTACGAGCCTCGGCAATGAGGTCTGCACGACTACCGGTTTCGCTAAATGGCTCTATGATCTTGATGGTCATGGTTCAACTCTTGCCAGTTAACATGAAGCGAGATCCCGCAAGGGCATAGAGCCGCTTCCAGAGCACTCGATTTATCACCACTAAGGCCAAAGACATGGTCAGCACCCCAGCGCATAGTAAAGGAAAGTTAGCATCTTCGGTCGATTTAGTGATCAAGGACCCGAGTCCAGGAGCTATCAGGGTTTGGTCTCTATAGTGAACAAATTCCGCAACAATGCTTGCGTTCCATGCCCCGCCAGCAGCAGTTACGAGTCCGGTTACTAGGGCGGGAAAAATGGCCGGTAGGTACAGCGTTCGCCATAAGGGCCATCCAGTAACGCCATACATTCTAGCAAGTTCCCGCAGGTCTCCGGGAATGGATTGTGCCCCAGCAATCACGTTGAACAGTATGTACCACTGGGAACCAACCAACATTAATACTGTGCAGCCAAACGCAAAATCTACTCCCAGCCACAACATAGCCATAGTCACCAGCGGGAACAGCATGGGAGCTGGGAAGGACGCAATCACCTGGACTACCGGAGACAGTTTGCGAGACAGGCGCCGCGATCGTCCTATGATGATTCCCGCTGGAACAGTCCACAGAGCACCCAGCAGGACGGCCGTGGTCGTACGTAGGAAGGTCATGCAAAGCGATATGAGCACCTTCAACCAGTCGTTGAGAGTCAATTCCCAGATTAACTGTGTCAGTTTGATCCCACCCCAAATTGCTAAGCCGCCAAAAGCTGAGGTGGCGAGCCAACCCAAGAGCGGTAAGCTATGCTCCCAGGCCGGAGCGCTAGTTCTCTTTCTTACTTGAGAGGTTTGATCCGCTGGCGCCAAAGCTGAGGGCTTCTCACGCCTAGCTGATTGCCGCCGGCGACGCCACTCACCGAATTGCATGAGCAAGCGGGAGCGCATAAGGATCGACAGTACAAACGACTCCTCACGTTCACCAGCCACCTCCTCTGACTTAAATCGTTCCGACCATACGGACAGGGGGCGCCAGATGAGCCAATCAGTAGCCACAATCATGAGCGCCATGGCCAATACTGCATAGGCCTGTGCCATGCGATCGCCCTTGTCAATGGCCTCGCTCATGTAAGAACCGATCCCGGGGAGGCGGAAGTCTCGGTCGCCTAGTCTAAAAGCCTCCGTGGTAGTGAGGAAAAACCAGCCACCAGCCATGCTCACCATGCTGTTCATCACGAGACCGATCATGCTGTACGGCGCCTCTAGGGTTTTGAAGGTTTTCAGAACGCCGAAATTGTGTAGGCGAGCAACCTCCCGAAGATCGACTGGGACAGACCGTACGGAGCCATAAAATGAGTAAGTCATGTTCCAGGCCTGGCCAGTGAAGATCATGATGATACAGGCAAGTTCCAGACCTACGTTGCTGTTGGGGAAGATCGCCACCAATCCCAGCACTAAGCCTGGCAGAAATCCCAATACCGGAATCCCTTGTAAAATATCCAGAATGGGGATCATCACGCGTTCGGCTCGTGGGCGCTTGGCTGCGACGGAACCGTAAAGGAGCGTGAAAGACAAAGACAAACCATAGGCCAGAAAACCGCGTGCCAATGATTTTAAGGAGTAAACGGGCAGGGCCCAGGGCGAAAGATCAATCTCGAGCGACTGATGCTCCAGAGGGGTTGCCGGCACGAGCCATTGACGTCCGAATTGGACCACACCAAAGACCAGCGCAGCCATGAAAAGCAGTAGCAGCACGTCAACTAGCCAACTGGCGCGATCGCCAGTCGCTGACTGATATTGCGTGCTACTTATTACCGCCATGTCCAACTCGATTGAAGTGACTGTGTGGAATACTGTAACCTATTAAAAACACTTGGATCAAGGCTAGCTCGATATCGCTTCCTCTACTCGAGGTTAAACAATTGAACAATCAAAAAAGTCGACGGAGACGATCGGTGACAGGAACCACCCCTTTATGACCCACGACCGACTGAGCAAAACACTGCAACTCTGTTGTCTACTGCTCGCTAGTTTAGCAGCTGCCACGCTCGCTGCACGGCAGATCGACCTCTCCACAGCAGATCTAGGCCGCCATTTAGCCAATGGTAGATGGGTGCTCGAAGACCGCGATGTCCTTTATTCCAATTTTTATTCGTATACCCATCCGCAGGCGCCATTCGTGAACCACCATTGGCTAAGTGGGGTGATCTTCTATGGCGTCCATGCACTAACTGACTTTGTAGGCCTATCGCTGTTCTATTGCCTATTGGTCGGCGGGGCTACTGCAGTCATCAGCTTCTCAGCATGGAGAGATATGCGCAGCTGGGTGGTCGTAGCGGCTACCCTCATAGCTCTGCCCATGATTAGCTACCGCACTGAGGTTAGGCCCGAGGGTATTAGTTTACTCTTAAGTGCAATCACCTACGGCATGATTAACGGGTATTCCCGCGGTCGACTAAAGGCTATTTGGCTCCCGGCACTACTGCCTTTGATGGTGCTTTGGGTCAACTGTCATATCTATTTCTTTTTTGGCCTACTGATCATCGGCGCGTTTACCGCCCAGGCTCTGCTGCATCTTTATTTCATTGTCGAACCAGTAGAGCGATCTGCAGCACTGCTCAAATTCAAATTGCTGGCCTTGTTACTACTAACGTCATGCATGGTAACGGTCATTAACCCCGAAGGATGGAACCTTGCTACCTATCCATTCAGAATTTTCAACAACTACGGCTATATGATCGTAGAGAACCAGGGCATTCCATTTTTCATTCGTCGCGGCATGCATTTCCCAGTGTTCGGGCCGGTGTACGTGGCACTATTGGTAATGTTCGTTCTCACTTTACGTGTCGCTATCAAGTGTGCACGCCGACTACCCTTTGCCACTACTGCTCTATGTGCGCTACTTGCACTCATGGCTCTCAGCGCTATACGCAATATCGCTATGTTCGGTTTATTCTTTGTCCCGACTGCATGCCAGACCTTGGCTGAAATCAAGTCCAGCCGATGGCGCAACGGGTTGATGGTATTGGCCACCTTGATGGCGACCTTTTCCTTTATTTTACCTACTGGTTCTCAATTCCTTTCCGAGATCGGTATAGGCCTCAAACCCGGCGCTCTTGACGCTGCAAACTTTTACGGGGCGCAAAGGCTAAAAGGCCCTTTATTCAACAACTACGATATCGGTGGTTATTTGATTTACTCGCTTTTTCCTGACACTAAGGTGTTCGTAGACAACCGACCTGAAGCCTACCCGGCAAGATTCTTGACCGAGGCTTATGTACCGGCACAAGAGGACAATACTAAATGGCAAGAACTAGATGCCGCCCTGCATTTCAATGTGATTTTTTTTAACTGGCACGACTACACGCCTGCGGGTCAAACCTTCTTAATTCATCGGATTAATGACCCCGAATGGGCGCCGATCTATGTGGATCCCTACGCACTAATCCTGGTTCGCCGCACGACGGAGAACCAGGATGTGATTAGTCGATTTGAAATCCCCAGAGATCGGTTTTCGGTAAAAAGTTAGTCTTACGCTAAAACACGTCCAAAGAGATATTGGTTCACAATATTCTCAACCAATTCCTGCTTAGCACTCTCTGGCGTGAACGCTGGTAGGTCTGCCGCATAATCTCTGAGCTGCGCGAGACTGACTTTGCCACGGCTGAAGTCACGACCAATTCCTGATTGGAAAGATTCATACCGCGCACCGCGAAGCTTACTAATTGCTCCACTTTCAATGAGATTAGCTGCTACTTCTAGCCCAAATGCGAAGTTATCCATTGCACCGATATGTCCAATGAAAAGATCCTCAACATCGGTGGAATTGCGCCTCACTTTGGCATCAAAATTGATCCCACCATGTACAAAACCGCCAGAACTCAGAATCACCATCATCGCTTCGACCGCATCATATACATTAGTCGGAAACTGATCAGTGTCCCAGCCGTTCTGAGCATCACCACGATTTGCGTCTATACTACCGAGCAGCCCCGAATCACTAGCCACCTGCAGCTCGTGCGCGAAGGTGTGGTTGGCCAAGGTTGCATGGTTCGCCTCAATATTTAGTTTGAAGTCCTTATCAAGACCATGATGCCGTAAGAAGCCGATAGTCGTTGCTGCATCAAAATCATATTGATGCTTGGAGGGTTCCATCGGCTTTGGTTCGATGAGAAAGTCGCCCTTAAATCCGATCTTGCGCCCATAATCCCGCGTCAAACTCAAAAATTGAGCCAAGTTATCCAGCTCGCGCTTCATGTCTGTGTTAAGCAGCGCATTATAGCCCTCACGACCGCCCCAGAAGACGTAAGATGTTCCACCTAGCTCTACCGTCGCAGCAAGAGCTGCATGGACTTGTGCGGCGGCGTGCGCGACCACTCTCATATCTGGATTGGTTGCGGCTCCGTTCATATAGCGTGGATGACTGAAAAGATTGGCAGTTCCCCACAGTAGCTTAACGCCAGTAGACTCCTGCATCTTCTTAGCGAGGCCAACCATTGTTTGTAGGTTCTTCTCACTCTCACTGATAGATTGACCCTCGGGTGCCATGTCCCGATCATGAAAACAGTAGTACGGTGTGCCCAGCTTCACAAAAAACTCAAATGCGGCATCAAGACGAGCCTTTGCCCGATCCATAGCATTAGCGCCCTGCTCCCATTTATGGTTTAGCGTGCCACTACCAAATGGGTCCGCGCCTTCTCCACAGAAACTATGCCAGTAGCAAACGGCAAACTTCAGATGTTCTCGGAGACTTTTGCCAGCGACCTTACGGTTTGCATCATAGTATTTGAACGCAAGAGGATTATCTGACTTTGGTCCCTCGTAGGCGATTTGCTTAACTGAGGGAAAATAAGACGCAGTGGAAGCCATGGGGACACCCTCCTGAAAAAAATTATCTATGCGCCCAACGGGCCTGCATCATTATGACAAGATCCTGGTAACGACGAAAGATCTCAGTATAGGTCGCAACTCTTTGCCTTTGAGGCGTGAAGATTCTTTCTCCGTTAAATTCTAGGTGACTGCTGACGATATCAGCAATGCTTGTGGCGCGGCCTCGACTGTGTTCAAGACACCACAGTGCCTGAAGGGCGGCACCAAAAGCAGCCGCCTCGCCATGAGGTGACACCTTGACTTCGAGATCTAATACATCCGCAATAATCTGTAACCACTCTTTACTATGGGCACCGCCGCCTGTCACGGTTGCTACGCGGCTGACTAAACCTTGCCGTTGCATGGATTCAAATCCCCAGCGAAGACTGAAGACTGTGGCCTCAACTACCGCACGCATTAAATTGCAAGCACTGGTATTAAGCGAAGTCAATCCGAAGAAAGTACCTGTTCCAAGGGGACACTCGGGGGTTCTTTCACCTCCAAAAAAGGGCAGCGCGACAATACCACCAGCGCCCACCTCACTTGCCTGCAGATTCCGATCAAACTGATCTAAATTTATGCCCATAGTTGCACGGACTAATTCGGTTGCAGAGGTACAATTAAGGGAACAAGCTAGAGGCAGGTAGCCACCTGTTGATGAGCAAAACGATGCAAAATCACCTTGATCAGAGACTGTTGGTGTTTCGGCATACGCAAATAGGGTGCCGGATGTACCCAAACTAATCGTGAGTGCCCCGGGAAACACAGCTCCAGTGCCGATGGCGGCCATCATATTGTCACCACCGCCGACTGCTACCATGACGTCTGCGGGGATCCCCAGCTCAGCCGCGATATTAGATTTTACGCAACCAATAGATTCGTAAGATGGACAAATGTCGGGTAGGGCAAGAAGGAGGTCTCTGCTGTCATCGATGGCACGGAGTACTTCCTTACTCCACTGGCGGCGCCGAATATCGAAAAATCCCGTTCCCGATGCATCGCCAGCTTCAGCTGTGATACGCCCTGTAAAGTAATAATTCAAATAGTCATGCGGTAATAAAATATGCCTCATCTCGTTATACGCAGTAGGCCTATTTTTTTTAAGCCACAGCAATTTAGACGCTGTGTATCCAGGTAGAATGGGATTACCGATCAACCTAATTACTGCCTCGCGCCCACCTAGAATGGCCTCAATCTCATCACATTCCGCTAATGTTGAAGTGTCGTTCCAGAGCTTTACGGGTGCCACGACTCGACCATCTTCGCCCAACGCGACCAATCCGTGCTGTTGACCCGATACCGCCAAAGCTAATGCTCGCTGTTTCTGGGTGCTCGGCAACGCAGCGAAACACTCCCTCAACCCGTCAAGCCACCAATCCGCGGCCTGCTCGCGGGCACCATCTTCACCGACAAATAACGCAAGTGAGCTACGAGCCGTGGCCACTTCGTGGCGCAACCGAAAGTCATAGAGCACTACTTTAATGCCCTGAGTCCCAAGATCAACACCAACGACAACTGATCGATCATCATATTTGTCAGACAAAATTCACCTCGGTGCGTCAAACCGGCTTCACCGTTCGAGCATAACACCGATTAGAGGGTGGGATCCTGTTTAAAGGTGTTGGTAGGCGAACAAAACTGCGCCACTGGTGCTGTGGACTCAGCCACGCATACTAGAGCGGCTGCCGCTATCACAGCACCCAAAGTTTCCAGACGCTTGTCTGCCATCATCAGCCCTCCACCGATAGCACCAGCTAGCGTGCAGCGGTGTTTCAAATCAAGTCCGGACGGTAATTTACATGCCTCGAAACTGATTTGGTTAGGCGACATATCCTCAGCCACGATGGGATCGGGGGTACACTTGGGCTGATTGTACTTGCCGCAGTTGCTGTTTACCGAGCGGCTTACCGTACCTATGGCAGCTTCTTGGTTTATGCGATCGATCTCGTCTTGAAGGTTCTGTTGCTCAATTTGAGGCCTCGCTTGTCGCTCCGGGATATTAAAATACTTAAATGCCCTCCCTACATTCTTTTCGATATCGTAGGGTGATACGTTCTTAGGATTTAAGCCTTGCATGCGCCAAAACGAACCCAGGGACCGCCAGCGTATCGCCAGTGCCTTAATCTTCGGTAACGTGACCATGAATTTGTCTTTGACGTTTTCTACCCTCATCACGCCATCTAACGTCAGCGCATCATTGACGACCCGACTCTCGACAGCATTGATGAACTCATGAAAATTGGCACTTGCGAGCTTTTGGATCCGATCCTCAAGCACAAGCCCAGGATCGACTCCCTCAGCGCCCCCAACGGTAAGACCGCCGTACAGCTGCTCCGCATTGACTTTGGGCGGAAGTGGCGCTTTCTGAGCGCCGCTGTCCCCGAACGTAGCCTCAGACGGTTTGCTAGTTTTCGACACCACGGACCCACCGGAACAGGCGCTGCTTGCAAGCAGAACCGCTGAGCTTATGATGGTTACCCACCTAGGTGTCGTCATAGATTGCCTCTAATATACCACTGTACGTAGTTGCTTATCGGCAGAATGACGCCCATACTTTAGTCGAAACACAACTTATTCGTTTTATTTTATTTAAATCGGATAGTTAAGACATGGGAAAGGTGAGGGCGTAGCCCACACCTACCACCACGCAAGCAACACGCCAGCTACCTCATAATACCAAGAAACTTCAGGGCCTTTTCAATCAGTTGACGCTGCTCTCGCGAAACTTCGCTCAAGTTGCAGAACTCATCTAGTTTCGCCCGCATCTGAGCGCCGCGCTTCAGTTTGAGTTTTGACTCGCGGTGAGCGGAAAATCGATCGATCAGTGCGTGTAGTTCGGACGTGGTTCTCTCTCCCGCTGCCAACATGTTGAGTAGGAAGCGGGTTGTAACCTTAGAACCCAATTCACGCAGACGTTTTTTTACTCCGCCGTCCCACGCCGAAGCTCGGAGATACTTGGCAACCGTACGCTGGTCGGCGTCGAGCAATGCGGCAATTTCATGCACCGACATACCTTGTCGGGCCAATAGACCGTAGCCGTCGGCCTTGTCGAGAAAATGTAGATCCTCTCGATTTATATTCTCAGCTAGACCAGCCAGAGCTCGATGCCGCTCAGACTTGAACTGCTTGAGCGCACACACGACCTCGGTTTGGCCCAGATGCTCTAAAGCAAGTAGTCGACGATGACCAGAAACACAGACGTAGCGCACACTGGAGTCGTCATGATCGCGCTCGAGTCTTACCTCTACCACCGGAGGATTTTGCAGCCCGATAGTCTCTATAGAGCTGATCAAGTTCTTGAATTCAGCTCCTTCGCTATCAATGTCCTGACGCAAGTTTTCGTCGCGATTGATTGACGCCAGCGGAAGCTGCAGAAACCCATTCATGCGGGCAATTGCGAGTGGAGAAACTTCAGCATCAAGTGGTTCATTTACTTCTTGCTGGAGCAGTAGACGCTCGGCTTCGGCTTCCGAAAGACGAACCAAGGAAACCTGAAGTTGCTCTCGTCCGAGTTCACTAGCTGCTAAGACTAGGTCGTGGAGCGACAATAGTTGGAATCGCAGATCCTCATCACTGGTGCCAATAATGTTAACTAAAGGTCGGCCAGGCTGAGCGGTAGGCGTAGCCTTCAGTATCTTTTTATAAAGATCGATACGTCCACTTTTACGCGCAGCGACCGTTGCTTGCTCACTAAGAAGCAGATCCTTGACTAAGATGGGACCCGGTTCCCCTTTCTCGGCGCGGATCATACATCGCTCGAACCGCGAGAGTGTCGGGGCACCTGCGTCTGGGACATCCCTATTCGGCATCACCGGGCGCACTCGTCCTGCAGCGCTCGCCCCCACACGCTTCGGCTCGGGTTGCCGTAGTAAAGCATCGACTGCCGCTAATGCTTTTGATTTGGCGCTGGACTTGGTCGGCTTAGGTGGAGGATTTTTTTTCTGGCGCTCGTTAACTTTTGACGGACTCTTTGAGTTTGCTCTTGGGTTCTTCTTGTTGCGCTCTATTGCCCGCATGGCTACCTCCTCAAATCAGATCGTTGGCGGAAGCCTCGGCTGTCGCCTCGGCCAAAACTTGCTCTTCGATAGCTGCAAAACTTATGGCGCACTCCGATTTAGCGGTGGCGCTTTTAGGCTTGAGTTTTGGATTGATCTCTTTAGCCAAAGCGACGAAGTCCTTTGCAACCTGGGAGCTGGGCTCAAAACTCACCACAGGTCTAGCCATGAGTTTAGACGAGGATAGTCTTTTCGATGCGGGGATCACGGTTTTAAAGACGGTATAGTTACCCTTCTTAGCACCAGATCTAATCTTGGCCTCAAGCTTGCGATGGGTGGCTTCAGCTTTGTCGTACTTAGTAACCAATACGCCGAGTAGAGATAAGCTGCGATTGTAGCGCTTTTTGATTGTTTCTATTTGGAGAAACATATCGGTTAAGCCGACGATGGGGTCCAACTCTGCAAAGAGAGGCACTATGTAGTAATCACTAGCAACCAGAGCACTTAGGGTGAGGCAATCCATGTCGGGGTGGGTGTCGAAAATAACGACATCATAATTTCCGATCGCTTTATCGTCTCGCCAGCTGTCGAAAAGGTACTCTCTTCCAAGCGCACTGTTGCGTGACTTAGCATAGTCGAGCAACGCTCGATGGCTCCCGATCAGATCGACGTTCTTCACCTCAGTGTGATTTATAGCCTCGAGCACGGTGCTTTTGTCGGTTAACACGGAGTATATATTACCCCCCGTTTCCCCTCTCGCCTGACCTAGACCAGTCGTGGCATTGCCTTGAAAATCCAAGTCAACCACGAGTACTTTTTTTCCCTGCCCCCCCAGAGCTGCAGCTAAATTGATGACAGCCGTTGTCTTGCCGACACCACCTTTAAGATTGGCAACAGTAATCATGGTGCACTTGCGTTTCATCGCGACAAGTCTCCCAGACAAAATGGTTTAACAAATTGTATTTGTTTTGAAGATGGTATCTGGGGTGAGATGAACTTGTAAACAGACAAAAGTGAAACCGTTTCACGCAAACCGCACAATGCGATCGGTGAAACGGTTTCACTCGAGGGTCATTATTTCTACCAAACCCGACAGCGGTTACGGGGATTCATTGCGGCACCTTCCTTGCATGAGAAGGCTTTGCTGAATTCGTCGTAGTTACTCAGGGGACCATTTACACGGTACCTTGCTGGGGAATGCGGATCAGTGGTGGCCCTTAGCCGCGCCATCTCTGGTCGCATCTTTTGACACCAGGTCTGGGCATAGCCAATAAAGAATTGCTGAGCGGGGGTAAAGTCTTCGATGGATTCAGCCTCTCTTGACGCCGTCTCTTTCCATGCTTCATAAGCTAGTCGAATACCGCCCTGATCAGCAATGTTCTCCCCCAGGGTCAATTTGCCGTTCACATGCAAATCATCGATAGCCACAAACTTCGAATATTGATCCACAATACACTCTGCACGACTGTCAAATTCTTTGCCTACCTTCGGGCTCCACCAGTCACGCAGATTCCCCTTAGCGTCGAATTTCCGACCCTGATCATCAAAGCCATGCGTTAATTCGTGCCCCATGACCATACCTATCCCGCCAAAATTTAAAGCTGCGGGACGGCCCTCTTGGTAAAATGGTGCCTGCAGAATTCCAGCTGGAAAAACCATCTTGTTGTTATCGGCGCTGTAGTAGGCATTGACCATGGATGGAGGCATGTGCCATTCTCCGCGATCGACCGGCCGTCCAATTTTATCAAGGTAAAATCTTGCATTGAAAGTTGCCGCACTTACCGCGTTGGCATAATAACTTTGCCTATTGATAGTTAGGCGCGAGAAATCACGCCATTTATCTGGATAACCGATCTGATTCACGATGGTATGAAGCTTTTGATCAGCTTGATCTCTAGTGGCTTGATCCATCCAGTCAAGTGCCTTAAGGCGCTCACCCATGGCGATCTCAATAGCTTTGATCATCTGTTGAGCTTCAACCTTCGCCTTTGGGCTAAATGTCTTAGCTACGAACACCTTCCCCAAGGGCTGACCCAAAGCTTCGAGTGTACTATTTACGCATCGTTTCCACCTGGGTTTGATCTGTGGCTGCCCCGTCAGAGTCTTGGCAACAAAATTAAAATCCTCCTCCACGAAGACCTTACTGAGTGCTGAAGCGCCCGCGTGCAGGCCGTGCCACCGTAGATACGTTCGCCACTGCTCGAACGTTAGGCTCTGCAGCAGCTTCTCGACACCGGCAAAGAACTTAGGGACGTCGACGTTGATCGCAGTGAGGCCGGGATACCCCAAAGTGGCAAAATAAGTCGTCCAATCGAAGCTGGGGGCTAACTTTACTAAACCATCCCGATCAAGTCGGTTATACATCGCATTGGGATCGCGGCGTACCACTTTATCTGCCGATACTTTTGCGAGTTCTGTTTCTATTTTGATTACGGTATCTGCATCTCTCACGGCTTGTTGATCACTCTCGCCGTACAGCTTCAGCATGGTTTGCACATGAGACCGAAACTTGGCTCGAATCTCGGCAAATCTTTTGGAGTCCGACAGGTAATAATCGCGATCTGGAAGGGTTAAACCACCTTGATCCGCATCCGCAATCATTTGCGACGAATCTTTATAGTCCTGCCCAGCTCCAAAACCAAAGATGGCTCCTGCGCCCTCTAGGTGATAGCGTGCTACCTGCACGGCCAAGGCTTTTTTATCTTTGATCACCTCAACAGCATCAAGACGGCGCTTTAGCGCACCAAGCGATTTCGTCTCAATGCCGTCTTCATCCATGCAGGATGCGTAATAGTCACCAATGAGTTTGGCCTCACGATCGCCGACGGGTAAATTGCCGGCGGCATACTGCTCAAGCGCGGATCTTAATAGTTCTTCGTTCTGCTTAGTTAATGTCGCAAATCCACGCGACCATTCTGGCCGATCGTCAGGTATTTGCGCTTGGTTTATCCACCCACCGCATGCGAACTGATAAAAGTCTTCACACGCATCAGTGGACCTGTCTAGATCGACAGGATCAATAGCTGCAGCCACAGCCATTGGTGCCTGCGAGGCGGACAATATTACACTAAGGGCTAGCGGTAGGGAGCTTAGTCCCAAGGGGCGATAACTGCTCAATTTCATGTACGACCAACCTACATAATGATGGAATTACATCTCGGGGTGTCACAGCACAGGACGATAGCAAAAATATCGGTGGGAATTAAACCGTCTTCATGCGCGAGAACATCCAGAGCGATCATAAAAATTATCCACTTTTTAAATTAAAATAAAAAAAACAGGTAGTTACAATACACCCCTGCGTTTAGCCTGTGCAAATGTGGTTGCCAAAGCTGCCCCTGGGGGTGATATGCACCTTTAGAGCAGAGGCCTGAGGCTATTATGAGCTGCAGCGATACCGTAATTGATTCATCGATTGCATGCCCCACTCAAGGCATTTGGGGACGCCGCATTGTCACGGCTGCCCTTGTCGCCATGGCATTACTATCCAACTACTTCCACATTCCGATCTTGTTTGGTGTCGATTTTATCTTTGGGAGCGTGATATCCCTCGTCGCCGCTGCTTGGATGGGCTGGCGCAGTGCCTTGGTCGTTGCCATCGCAGGATCTCTGATCACCTGGAATCTTTGGCACCATCCGTATTACATTTTTCTAGCTTCGTGCGAGGCTATATTTGTCGCGGTGACGTTTCGTCGTTTTTGGGACAACGTTTTAGTTGCTTCAACTATTTTTTGGCTGATTCCAGGTGCTTTAATTTTTGCCATTTTCTACGGCGTGCTCTTGCAACTTCAGCCATCCGCCATGCTCATGCTTTATCTCAAGCAAGTTATCAATGCCACATTTAATGCCCTTATCGCCAGCGGATTATTACTTGCCATCACTCTATTTAGACGGCCGAATACGCGCATTCCGCTACAGCAGGCTTGCTTTAATACATTAGTCGCTATTGTATTTGTCCCAGCTTTAGCGATTGTAGTAGCAATCAGCAATTCGAGGGTTCGTACTAGCCAGTCCAATCTGCTCGCCGCAACATCGAGTCAAGCCGAGAATATAGTTCATTTCCTTGAAATTTGGCGTAGCGAAAACCTCAATGTTGTAAACACACTCGCTAATGTTGCGACCCATCACAAATTAATGCCCTCAGGAACTCTGCAGCGCGAGCTCGGTATCATACATGACGCCAACCAGCGTTTTGCCGATATGTATATGGCAAATGCAGAAGCAACGACTATTGCCTTCGATCCCGCAACAGACTTTGATGGCAACTCCCTTATTGGCATCAATTTCGCGGACCGGGAGTATTTTCATGATGTGCGTCAAAACCTGGCTCCAGTTGTCTCCAATGTATTCACAGCACGTGGTGGTATCGACTTTCCAATAGTATGCTTCGTGATGCCGATTCTGACCAAAAATCACGTGGGAATCGATAAGTTTCGAGGTTATGTCCTGGCATCCGTCGACGCACGGCGGCTAAATCAAACTTTACGGACGATACTTGCAGATGATTCTTTCAAGTTCTCCGTCGTAGACCGGCAGGGACAAATCGTTACGTCCAGTGTTGATGGGATTGCATCACTGGATAAAGAGGCTGAGCATTTTGGTCCTGGAATAGACTCAATATCACAAGACTCATACCGAAAGTCACCTAAGTCGGATCACCGTGCCGCATACGCTTTATGGCAGGCTACTATATTTGGCACCGTGCGGAACGTCCCGTCACTCGGATGGCGGGTTCGTGTAGAGGCACCACTCGGCAAGTTCATGACAGACGCTGAGTCTTTTTACATGGAGGGGTTTGCCCAGCTTCTCTCCCTCACACTTGCTGGCATGTGCCTCAGCTTTTTGGCAGTTGTTTGGGTAAGTAGTCCCATACAAACCCTTGCTAAATCGACACGAGACATTTCCCAACATCCCCTTTCGGCCCGCAACCTAAAATGGCCGCGGACGCCTTTTACCGAGATCTCGGAACTGGTAGATAATTTTCAGTCCATGGCCAATAGTCTTCATCAAAGGTTCGTCGATTTAAATAAAGAGGTTGAGGAGCGCAAGGACGCCGAGCGCCGTCTACAAATTGCAATGGAACATGCCCAAGCTGCAAGTGTTGCCAAATCAGCGTTTTTAGCCAACATGAGCCACGAGATCAGAACTCCTCTTTCGGCAATTATTGGTTATTCGGAGCTACTTGCTCGGGAAAAGCCCGCCGAACCAGAATACCTAGGGTTCATCGATGCTTTGCTGCGCAACGGCAAACAGCTATCACAATTGGTAGATGACATCCTCGACTTGTCCAAAATCGAGGCAGGTCATCTCAAGCTTTTACCGGAGTGGATCGACATCAATGACATTATTGCAGGTGGCATTGATGTCCTAAGTCAAAGAGCTCTCAGCAAGTGTTTGGATTTCCGCGTCATAGGAGAGGGGAAATTTCCTAACCGCATATTTGTTGACCCAGTAAGAGTAAAGCAAGTTCTACTCAACGTTGTTGGTAACGCTATTAAGTTTACTGATCATGGCCATGTCGAAGTGAAGATCAAAATAACTCCAAGCGCTACAGACACCGCTGATTCATTACTGTCAGTTCTGATTTCTGATACTGGACCAGGCGTCGCTATCTCGGAAAACGGAGCTATTTTCGAACCATTCGTCCAAGCTGATTCATCATATTCTCGACGTCACGGCGGCACCGGACTGGGACTGACCCTGTCAAAGACTTTAACCAAGGCTCTAGGCGGGGACATCAATCTGGTGAAAAGTCGACTCGGTGTGGGAAGTGTCTTTGCTGTCACCTTTAAAATCAAAACTCCGCCTCAAAACGAGTGGCTAGGAAGTCTTACACTCGCCTGCAGCAGGGCCCCCCAGGTAAAACCAACAACAGAGCATGAAAAACCACTTATTAATCTGGATATCTTACTTGTTGAAGACTCGACGGATAATCGCGCCCTCATAAGTCGGATGTTAGTCCGCTACGGTGCGCTGGTCGTTTGCGCCAGTGGTGGTGAAGATGGAGTTAGGTTGGCTCGGGAAAAACCGTGGGACATCATACTCATGGACATGCAAATGCCAGGCTTAGATGGATATCATGCAACAAAAATTCTTCGCGAAGGTTCCTACAAAGGACCCATTATTGCCTTAACAGCACATGCCCTAAACGAGGAACAAGAGTTTAGCTTACAGGCTGGCTGCGATGCCCACGTTACAAAACCGATTAACTGGGAGTACTTAGTTGCAGTGGTTACGGGACTGGCACGAACTAATGGAAGGCGCGTTTGAAGTCGTACTAGAACGATGGGGTGGGTGATGGGAATTGAACCCACGAATGTCGGAATCACAATCCGATGCGTTAACCACTTCGCCACACCCACCATCGTGACTGCGAGAGCGCAGTTTGCTCTAAATACCCACCACCTGTCAACCAAAGGTTTAATCATTAATTTCATATGGTTGCTGGGGCAATGTCTTTACGGCTAGGGCTATAGCGCTTATTCCACAGGCAAAAGCTTGCCATTCTTCAATATAAAATTAAAGTGCCGCTCGTCACTCCAAACCAAGCCATCCTTTGAGACCGCAATTGTGACGGCAAATTCATCGCCATCGCTAACAGACTCATTTAGACGATCGTCCGCAACAGGACTAAGTGGTCCAGTCAGATAAAATTCAAAGTTTTTTTCACGGCTATCGAATGAGTAACCCTCGACTGGAGGTAAATCGATTACCTTTTCCACCAAAGTTAATTTTCCTAACTGGAGTTTCCCCCCCTCATCTACTCTGACAAAGACTTTAAGCGGACCATCTAAAATTAACTTTTTCACGCGCAAACTCACCATCACGTGTTTGTTCCGCTTTTCTAGACTTCGCGTTTTGTTGGGAGACTCGCCAGGTTCGGCAAGGCTTCTCACTGATGCTGGCAATTGATGCATCGCCACTTGTATTCTCTGGATATGAGGTCTATCAGTGGCCTCTCTTGGCTGGTTTAAATAGAATTTCGCTAATGCGGCTCGCGCCGTGGCGTAACGGTCGCCTGAAGGAAAAGGAGGGCCGGCCCGGTACACTTTGCCATTTAATAATCCATAATTTGCCTTAATACCGCCGGTGGCACCACCCTGGGGCTGAGCCGAGATAGTAACCTTGCGTGGAACCTTTGCTAATTCGGTCAAGTTCATTAGTCCACGGCCTAGCTGAACCGGATAATCAGTGTCAAAAAGGGCGCGGAATCCTGCCAATTTTTCCATCGGTGTGCTTAGGTTCCGTAGCGCCTGAAGCCGGCTGACGGCCGCAGAAATTTCCCCAATTGCGTCGAAGTCACTCCAACGCCAATTAAATAATTTGAGTGGATAGGCTGCTACGGCTCTCAACCAACGGGTGCGAAATAGCAAGGACTCGCGGACCGAGGGGTTGCTCCACTCGTCCGGATTTAAGTCAAATGCCGATGCCAGTGCTCGCCACATGCTGTTTTCATCGGCCTTGACGATGTGGTCAATCTGACTTGTTTGAATACTAACTGCGATCTCTGCGCCGAATCGACCGAGAAAGGTCGGAGGCACATGTGCATATGAGGCCTGATCCAAAGGAGCCATCAAATATCCGTTGCGCCGCCATTCTGCTTCTCTACCACTATCATGGCGCGGAAATTTAGGCAGATCCGCCATCGGCATGGCCGTCGCATACCTAAGTAAATCAACATATTCGAAGAAATTGTCGGTATCTACGTACTTATCTTGAATACTTAGAGTCATCGTTATGCGATATGGACTGTGACCAGGATCAAAAACATAAGAGATCTTTTCGGTGTCATCAGATGGATTTTTTTCAATGACTCGCTTTACTTTCATTTCAAGGATCTGCTGGGAGCGGATTTCATCATCGCCCACTAAAATATTCCATTTTCTATCGTTCACATTGAGGAATGCCTCAAGAATGTGAAACTTCCCTTCCGTGTCTGTGATCTCTACCTCTCCACTATTCAGAACCCTTTCCCGCTCTGTTTTAAATACCGCCATGTTAGGACCATTTGTACCCAAGGTTTCGTACCGATCTTGAGTTCTAGAGAAGTGAAACAAGACTCCGGTTTCTAACTTCTTTTCCTTTGCATCAAGAAATCTTTGCCAAGATGGCAAGAAGTCACCAAGCACCGCAGCTTCATAGGCAGCCTGAGCAGCGGGGTTACGCAGGTCATATTGATAAACCTGGTCAAAAGTTTTCACCAAGCTCTGCTCAAAATCGACATTAAGTGGCAGGACATTGACTGGAACCCCCATCCACATCCACAAATGATTCCAGGCTTCTGCCGCAAAAAGGCCTCGCAACATGAAATATCGCTGTCCGACAAAAGGCTGGATGGCCTGACCCATCTTTGACAAGTCGCTCACGCCGACCCACGCCACGTGATCACTATGTCTGAGCACATTAATCCGATGCTCCCCGCGCTTAAAAAGCGCATAAGGAATGCGCTCCACGAATCCGCCCATCCGAGCAAGGGCGTCGAGGGTTGGTTTGTCCACTAGACCGCCAAAATTAGGCGACAGTCTAATGCCACCGGTTAACGCGTAACTTCTTATAGATCCCACTGGCATGGTATAGAATTTGTCCACACTTGTGGGTAAAACAAACGGCGTTTCAACCTCTGTCAGTGGATCGTATAGTTGATTCTGATTGAAGGAGGGAGGGAGAATAGTCGCTAGAATCGGCACAAGTCCAAGCCAATTATTGATGAGACGCCGTGTAAAGCCCATATCTTGCTCTTTGGCAATTCTCATACCATCCGTTCGAATGTAAATCTGCATTGCCTCGGTAGCTGGATTAATACCTAAGCTCACCGGTACATCGTGGTAGTTCCACAAGACTCGATTGTAAACGGGACCAGTCTGAAATCGGTCTACGACAACAAAATAGCCCGCAGGCGCGGTAAATAGGCGCCGCCGATAGTTGAAATTATACCAAATAAAATCATTATAATTTAAATTAGTGTCGTTGTTCATTATGCTATAGAACAACGAGTCCATTAAAGTGTCGACAGAGTTATTGATTGCGTCAACACCAGCATTTAAATTGGCCTGTAGCGCTGGATTACGAAAAAGGAACTCGATGGGTGGCGCAAAAAAACCCTCCGCTTCAGCACCATCTGTTTTTTGTAGTGACTCGTTGGGATCAGAGTATTCAATTTTGACCTCATCATCCTCTGACGCTATGGCAACTTGATGCCAGCAAAAAAGAATTGTTATGCAAAGCCACCTCATAGAGCTGTCTCCATGGCAATGCTGAATGACCATAAGGACTGCTTGGTTTCATCGATTTTTCTCGTAAATCCGACGGCAAATTTGGCTAGTAGATGAGGGAAAAGAATAGGCCTATTTAAACTGAAGACTATGCGCCGAAAGCGTAGACGCTCGTCATCAAATTGGATAATCCAAGGCCCGGGTTTCTGCCATACACCCGTATAGGATACGCGAAGTAGCTGCTCAAATGGTGCAAGTTGTCCACTGGCAAACACCTGCCGCCTTACAAATTCAAAATTAGTTTGATCACCCTTACGATTTGTATTGCTCAGGGCCAATCCATAGCGTCGCTCGCCTGTATTTGCTGAATATAATGAAGCTATGATCCGTGTACCTTCCAATGCCGATACATCGAGAATCCCTCGTAAGCTCATAGCTATATCATCTCGCTTTTGGCTCAATCTTTCGGCTCTCAACTGTGAAAGATCATTGCTTGCAATGCCTACATCAAATCGAGAGCGACGCATATCGTCGAACGTGAGATACCCACCTAACAAAGGGGATCGCCAAAACAGGCGATTCTCAAGGTCCTGGTAGTACTGCGGAGCTTGAGATAGATCTAAACCAAACGGAATCCGCATGCGACCGAATGTCGCTCGAAAACGATTTAGTACGGGATTGCCAATTTGTATGACCGCGTAATCAACAAATCTCGCCTTTGAGCGAGTCTCGCCGTAGTTGAGTGCATAAACATCCCGCCACCGCCAAAGGCCATGGGCAGACACATAGGGTCCGGTAAAAACGCTCGCCGCAAAGCCTCCGTAGGGTATCCAATTACCAAGGCGGCGCGTTTCGGCATAGGTAGTCGCCTCAATACCTACGCCTCCCCTTAGGCAGCTCTGAAGTCCCAAACTAGAGGGACCAGGTGATGCTAGCGGATCGCGTCCAAGATCGCATTGCCTGATCAGCCATGGGTTAGCGTACACAAACTCGCAGGGAGTAGTTAGCCAGAGGGCAACACCGAGAATGATAGTGCCGATAAGACTTACCGTAGGAGGCATAACCAATGCAGTCCTTGATCGCTAACGCACCCATTATAAGACAATTTTATAGGTCGTTAACTATCATCCCCAACCATGGACCGCTATGCAATGAACTTATGATGACAGGCAGCCAACCAGAGCCTTAAAAGCATCGCCCCAAATGTCCGTCGCTAACAATTTACTTTTGATAAAATCGAGAGCTTCAAATCGACTTCGACGACTCTGGTAAGACCTGGCGGAGGTTAAAGCGTCAAATATGTCGGCTAGGGTCGCTATCTGCACCTCGGGTAACAGTTGATTTTTATCCAAGCCGTGTGGGTAACCTTGCCCACTGCGCTTTTCATGGTGGTGTAGGATGATCTCTTTTGCACTGATCGCAAGATTGCTTTGCTTCAAATCATCATACCCAGCTTGAGGGTGTGACCTAAGTATTGCCCACTCCGACTCAGTTAGAGCTCCGCCCTTATTAAGCAAGGTCGGAGGAACCTGTTTTTTACCAATATCATGAAAAATGCCTCCCAAAGCTAAGTCACGAAGGACCACAGGGTCACTCACCCCCATGGTGACAGCAATCGCTACTGTGTAGGCAGACACCCGAACACTGTGGTGATAGGTGTACAGATCGTGGTGGATGAGGTCACTCAACCCAAGCACTGATTGCGGATCCTCGAGCACACATTCGGTAAGGTCGCCTGCGATCTGATTGGCCTTGGCAACACAGGAGTCCGTCAGCTCCCCCTCGAATAAATACTGAGAGAACTTAGCTCCAACTTCCTCAATTGCTTTCATCCGCTCAACTGGAGCCAGTTCCCGACATAGCGCCGGCAACTTGCTACAAGCTTGGTACATCTTTGCCTTGCCGAGATCACTTTTACGGATGCGAAGGTGCTCGTGCCCACCATGCAGCAAACCGGTGAGTTCGTCACGTGACCAACGGTATCCCGGCCCACTGTAAAGCACGCTGTGATCGGCAACCTGAACGAAAAGATCAAAATCCGTGACTGAATTATCGATCAGGCTATCAACTGGATAAAGTTCAAATGACACGCACTTGTCTGAAGAAGCTGGGTGGTTCATGCGATTCCTCCACATTCCCAACCCAGCTTCGGTCGCAAATTAATAAACTTTACAGCTAAGGATCAAAACCCTTTCATATCAGTGACTTACAATGTCACTTTGCCTTCTTCAGGAATCGCTCCGAAACAAACTCACTCTCGGCGATCTTGCACCAACTCTTCTCACAACTAAGCGCCTCGACTTTATCGCCCTGGTTCAATTTGCGGACTACCGGATCGTCAGTGCTCGGACCCTTCCTGACATTTAACTGCTTTGGCTTCACTATGAAGGCAGCTACAGGACTCGGAACGGCATCTTTAGCAACATCAGTCGCAGGTTCGCTCTTCTCCGCACTGGCGGCAACTGCCTCAACAGTACCCACACCTGCTGGCTTTGCAACGCCTTCCCCCGAATCAGCTCCCGGCGCATCGGGGGCTTTGGCCTCAGTGGACACTGGTTCCTTTGCCGCTTGGTCATCATTTGAGCAAGACCAGGGCAGAATCAACGACATTAACAGTCCTAGCTTGATAAACATAGCGCGACTCCTAAATACAGCTGTGGGTTGGATTTTACGTTTCTAATTCACAAGCTTATTGCCACTAGATGCTGCGGTCAACTCACTGCTTGCGACTAATCCAAGCGTCTAGGGCAATGATACTCAGGATCACCAAGTTGGGTGTCCAAGCTGCAATGATTGGGCTCAGCGCACCTTGCAGTCCTAAAGCTCTAGCCGCACTCATCACAAACCAGTAGCTAATACCTACAAAGAACGCCATCAGCACCCCTCTGGCGGTCTCAGTGCTACGCTCGGAGCGATAACCAAACTTAAGTCCGATAAGGCTCACAACAAATGCTGCAAACGGATATGCCACTTTACCCTGTAACTCGACCCGAAAAGGGACTGTATCAACACCGGACTTATCCCCGCGATCCACCAATTCTCGAAGTTCAACAAAACTCATCTCGTTCGGTTTACGTCGATCTTTTTTCAACTTACTGGGATCTATGGGTAGTGCCATCACCGCAGCCCCATCGAAATGTACTCGGTCGACCTCTCCATTGCGACGGAAGTCGATACTTTTGATACCCTCGATAACCCAGGAGTTTGACACCGTTTGATATTCAGCCACGTCAGCGTGAATGGAGCTTTCAGGTCGAAAGTTTTTCTGTAACTGAACCACCTGAATCCGATTTAAGGTCTGCCGAATAGGATCGTATTCCTGAAAATTAAAAAGTCGGTTACCGCTACGCACCCACTTAACTGCCGAGGAGATTTGGTCATCTCTCCGACCTTGGATCTCCACTTCCTGGATATGATGAACCAAACGCGCCAAGCGAGGTGCCCATAACTCGCCAACTAAAATTGATAACAAACTTAGGCCCAACCCACCGAAAACTAGTGGTCTTCCTATCTGCCATGCTCCCATTCCAGCAGCACGCATGGCTGTGACTTCGTTGGTGCGACTCATCAGTATCATCGTGATGACCGACGCCAAAAGTGCGGCGATCGGCAGAGCTTGCACTATCTGTGATGGTATCTGATAAAGATAAAAACGAAAAATCAGTATTGCCGAAGGGTTATATTCAGCGAAATCCTTGGATGACTTATGAATGGCATCGAATAGTACAAACAGAAACACTGTCAGGATGACGGTTCCAATCACGAACTTCAAATAGTCGCGCAATATATAGAAAAATAAAGTCATGCTCGCTGATCTGCTATTTCCTCTATGGAGTCCAAACTCCACATCGCGCGTGCGCGCACAAAGGGTAGGCCTTTTTTCCCGCTCTCGACGGTACCCAGAACCCGCAACATTTTTTTCCTAAGACCAGCCGTACTTTCGTTTTCGAGTGCTAATTGCGATAGCACAACCAAAAGACGCCCAGACTGATCAGAGATCACCACATAGGTACCATTCGGACTCGCCTCTTCCACGAGGCCCTGAATAATGACCGACGAACGACTTAGGTTATCAAGCCCTAAATGCACACCTCTGATCAGCGCCACTTCTTCAGGCCGCTCAAACACCGTGCTTCCATATCTCTCAAAGACCCAGGCGTCCAATTCTTGCCAAATCTTACCACCGCCCGTACATCCCCCCAACAGGCAGGATACGAAAAACAGCATCTGCTGACGCCACATAGCGGGATCCCCATCTGGTAGTTCAAAACTGTAGTTTAACACAGATTAATGCGTAAAAACCAACCGCCGCCAATGGGATGCAAAAAAAGGAGCCCAGGCATCAACCTCAGGCTCCTTCACTTACTCTTTGTCTATGCTAAAACCGCCCGCAATCACTTACCGGGGTTTTTCGACTTAGGCTTAGCCTTCGGCTTCTCAGCAGATTCCGTACCGGCAACCGCGTAATCAACCAACTCAAGAAATGCCATGTCGGCGCCATCGCCAAACCGAAAACCCTTCTTTAGAATCCTAGTGTAACCGCCTGGACGATTCTTGAAACGCTCAGCGAGATCGCCGAACACTTTTGACACTGCATCGTCATTAAACAGGTAACCTGCCGCTTGACGACGTGCGTGGAGATCGCCCCTCTTACCTAGGGTAATCATTCGATCCACGATACCGCGCAGTTCCTTAGCCTTAGGCACCGTAGTCTCAATACGCTCGTGAAGCACTAACGACGTAGCCATGTTTCTCAGCATAGCCCTCCTGTGGGAGGACTCCCGACCTAATTTCCGATATCCGTTCAGGTGACGCATCTATCTTGCCTCTTATTGCTTGGGCTCATCATCTTGTTTACGAAGCGAACTGGGATCGAAGCCCTCGATCTTCATGCCTAGCGACAAGCCCATTTCACTCAAAATATCCTTGATCTCGTTCAGTGACTTCCGACCGAAGTTTTTAGTCTTGAGCATCTCAGACTCAGACTTCGTCACTAATTCACCGATATACTTGATGTTAGCATTCTCGAGGCAGTTTGCAGCCCTAACGCTTAACTCCAAGGAATCCACTGTCTTAAAGAGATTCTCATTCAGTGAAGGTCTCCCACTGGCATCAACCAGGGTTTTCACTTCCTCTTCCTCAGCTTCGTCAAAGTTTACGAAAATAGTCAGCTGTTCCTTCAGAATCTTAGCTGCATATGCAACTGCATCATCAGGTCGAACTGCGCCATTAGTCCAAACCTCTAAAGTCAACTTATCGTAATCGGTCATCTGACCGACCCGCGCATTGGAAACATTGTAGGCCACCCGACGCACGGGAGCGAAAATAGAGTCAATTGCGATAAAACCCGTAGCAAGGTCCTCGCTCCGATTACTGTCCGCAGAAACATAACCGCGGCCATGGCGCACGATCATTTCCATCTCGAGCTTACCCTCGTTATCGAGGGTCGCGATGACTTGATCAGGGTTCAAAACCTCTACTTCGCCATCAGTCTCAATGTCTCCGGCCTTAACAATTCGGGGGCCAGAGGCACTGATCTTCAACGTCGCGTCTGCTTCGCCCAAGTATCGCAAGCTGACCTGCTTGAGATTTAAGATCATATCCGTCACATCTTCCTTCACGCCTGCGACGGTCGAGAATTCGTGATCCACCCCTTGAATGCGCACAGCGACGATTGCCGCCCCGTTGATGCTCGAAAGTAGCACCCGCCGCAAACTATTCCCAAGGGTAAGCCCGTATCCACGCTCAAGCGGCTTGGCCACAAACTTACCGTATGTCTCGTTCAACACATCAGCTTCAAGGCTTTTCGGACGAATCAGATCTTGCCAGTTACGATGCATACATATCCCCGTTAAGACGCGAGTAGGAAACCCAGTGCTAGCCCGGTCGCCTCAGGTTACTTAGAGTAAAGTTCGACGATCAAGCGCTCTTTCACCGGCAACTGGATGTCATCACGCGTTGGATTTGAAACCACCTTGCCAGTGCCTTTAGCGTGATCGACCTGAAACCACTGCAGCCCTGCTCTACGTCCGTATAGCTCTCCGGACAGCTGGAACTGAGCTTTCTTGCTACTCTTCTCAGCCAGTGAAACCACGTCGCCAATCTTAAGCCGAGCACTCGGTATGTTGCAACGCTTTCCGTTCAGCAGAACGTGATTGTGCCGAACAACCTGACGTCCCTCGTTACGGCTGCGGGCAAAACCCATGCGGTAAACAACGTTATCCAAACGCAACTCAAGGTTACGGAAAAAGATGTCGCTGGTAACGCCGCGTTCAGCTACGGCCTTACTGAAAGTCAGGCGGAACTGCTTCTCCAGAACACCGTAAACTCGCTTCACCTTCTGTTTCTCACGAAGCTGAGAGCCGTACTCAGACACCTTAGCGCGGCGCTGGCCATGCTGACCCGGCGCGTAACCCTTCCGATCGAACGCGCACTTGTCAGTCAAACAACGCTCGCCCTTTAAGAATAACTTGGTACCTTCACGACGGCAAAATCTGCAAACTGGACCTGTATACCTGGCCAAAGCCAATCCTCCACTAACGGACTAATACTTAAACTTAAAGTGTATCAATTAAACCCTACGACGCTTGGGGGGACGGCAACCATTATGCGGAATGGGAGTCACATCCTTCAAAAGCGTTACCTTCATGCCAACTGCAGCGATTGCTCTCACCGCACTCTCTCTACCCGCACCAGGACCGTTGACCAATACAGCCACAGATCTCATACCAGAGTCCATCGCGCGGCGAGCAGCTTCCTCTGCAGCCACCTGTGCGGCGAACGGAGTACTTTTACGCGAACCTTTGAACCCCTTCGCCCCAGCTGTCGACCAGGAGACTACTTCACCATTCACATCCGTAAAGGTTACGATGGTGTTATTAAAAGTAGCTTTGATGTGAGCAACACCGGTTGGCACGTTGCGTTTTACTTTTTTCTTTTTAACCACTGGCTTCATCGGCCAATTTCCTTATCGAAACCAACGCCCGGCAAGGGCGCCGTGTTATTTAGCTGTCGGAGCTTTCTTCTTACCAGCGACGGTCTTACGAGGACCCTTCCTAGTGCGAGCGTTCGTCTTGGACCTTTGACCTCGCACAGGCAACCCACGCCGATGGCGAATACCGCGATAACAGCCCAAGTCTACCAACCGCTTGATGTTCAATGCTATCTCACGACGGAGATCACCTTCCACGGTATAGGCATCGAGAGCCTTACGGATTTCGTTAACTTGATTCGGATCCAGATCACCAGCTTTCATATTTGGGTCAAGACCCGCAGCTTCAACGATCTTCTTGCTTACGTGCCGACCCACGCCATAGATGCTCTGAAGCGCAATATCAATGCGCTTTTGGTTTGGAAGGTCGACCCCTGCAATACGTGCCATTCTCCACACTCCTCAGTCGGTCAGAATCTTAGCCCTGACGTTGCTTGTGCTTTTTGACTTCACAGATGACGCGAACCACACCGGCACGGCGAATCACCTTACACTTGTCACAAATCGCTTTTACACTCGCGCGAACTTTCATTGTTCCCTCTCACTGCCTCTATTTGGTCCGATAGACGATCCGACCACGAGTCAGATCGTACGGAGAAATCTCAAGCTTCACCTTGTCACCGGGTAGAATGCGAATGAAGTGCATCCGCATTTTGCCACTTATATGAGCAAGCACTTCGTGCCCGTTTTCGAGCTGCACTTTAAACATGGCGTTAGGCAACGGCTCTTTCACCGTACCTTCCACTTCGATAACGTCTTCTTTTGCCATGTCTAACTAATCCAATCCGCCAATCATTTTTGATACTTAGGGCACCACGAAGAACTGATCTCATGCGCGGGACTGCAAATTCCGCGGTACACTACATTAACTAAATCTTAAGAGCAAGCGTTGCCTGCTGCCTTTTCTATATACCTCGAATTGCTGCTTGAAGCACCTTGTACACTGACTCTGGCTCACCAGTTCCGACAACCTCGCGAAAGACACCCCTACCTCGATAAAAATCCAAAACCGGTCGCGTGGTCTTTTCGTATATATCCAACCTGACAGCAACACTGGAGGCCTTATCATCAGGACGCTGCCCAAGCTCTCCCCCGCAGCGATCACAGACACCGGCAACCTTACTCGGCTGCTCCTCAACGTGGTAACTGGCCCCACAGCTGGAACATACCCGGCGTCCACTGAGGCGGGATATTAACTCTTCTCGTGGAACATCCAGAAGAATCGCTGAAGTCACCGGATGGAAAGCCTTCAGCGTCTCAAGTGCCTGAGCTTGCGCAATGTTACGAGGATACCCGTCCAATAGAACCGTCTCCGTCGCAGGAATAGCGCCCAATTCCTCCTTCAGGATCCTGAACAAGAGATCGTCAGAAACAAGCTCCCCGCGCTCCATCACTGCTGCAGCGAGTTTACCGATCTCCGTTCCCGCCCTTACATGCTTACGTAGCGCATCACCTGTCGATAACTTGCGGTAGCCTTCTCGATGGGCCAGCAAATCTGCTTGTGTTCCCTTCCCAGCTCCAGGAGCTCCAGTTAGAACAACAATCACTAGCGGGTCCCCCCAGTTCTGGAACGGATGGCAGTGCCCTTTAGGAATGCATCGTAACGCAATGACTGGCGGTGTGCATCGATCTGGCGAAAGGTCTCGAGAGCGACCCCGACGACGATCAGTAGGCTAGTACCACCGAAATAAAACTGCACATTGAATTGACTTGTCAGGATTGCGGGAAGCACACACAGTCCTGCTAGATAAATCCCACCCGTGAGAGTCAAACGGCTAACGACCCTGTCTAGGAACTCTGCGGTTCGTGCACCAGGGCGGATACCGGGGATAAAGCCGCCATGCTTTTTAAGATTCTCAGCGATGTCATCAGCCTTGAACGTGATTGACGTGTAGAAGAACGCGAAAAACACAATCATTAGTACGTAAACTAAATTGTAAAACCATCCGCCCGGATTAAACAGCAATCCAAAAAAACTGCCTACTGCCGACTCGGGCCAAAGACCCTGAATCGTCACAGGAAATTGCAAAAGAGAGCTTGCGAAGATCGGCGGAATGACCCCAGCGCTATTCACGCGCACGGGGAGATGCGAACTCTGTCCACCGTAGACTTTTCGCCCAACTTGCCTTTTCGCATACTGAATTGGGACTTGCCTTGCGCCCTGTTCTATAAATACCACCCCGGCGGTAACAGCTAAACACACACCTAAGATGAGTAGCACCCTTGCGGCGTCCAGCTCTGCAGAAGAATACTGCTTGTAGGTGTTCGTAATGACGCTGGGAATGGTGGCGACAATACCGGCAAAGATGACTAGAGACATACCGTTGCCAACACCACGCTCAGTGATTTGCTCACCGAGCCACATGATGAATGCTGTTCCGGCCGCGAGCGAAATCACTGTAATGGCCTTCCACCCGAAACCTGGATTTAGCACCATGCTACGCCCGCCGAACGCCGAACCCTCCAGGGTATTGGCAATCATAACGCCCTGAACGATTGCTAATACCACCGCTCCGTATCGCGTGTACTGCGTGATCTTCTTCCGACCGGCATCGCCCTCTTTAGAGAGCTGCTCGAGATGTGGCACAACCACGGTAAGGAGCTGAGCGATAATCGAAGCCGAAATGTATGGCATCACACCGAGGGCGCACACGCTGAAACGCTGCAGCGCACCACCGGAAAACATATTGAACATGCCGAATAGGTTGGCGCCTTGCCCCTTGAAGAAATCAGCTAGGGCCGCAGTGTCAACGCCCGGAATCGGGATGTGGACACCAATTCTGTACAAAGCCAGAAAACCCAAGGTAAATAGGATTTTCTTCTGTAAGTGATTGAGCGTTCCCTCTGGCAGCTTCGCAATCCGTTGACCCACGCCAAACCCCCCTGCGCCTTAAGCTCTAGTTAGACAAGTTGTCCCGTTAGCTTAAGGGTTCCACCGGCTTTTTCAACTGCAGCCTGAGCCGAAGCACTTGCGCGATCAACCAAGATGTCAAGCTTTTTGCCCAACTCGCCGCGGCCCAGCAGCTTAACCGGAAGCTGAGACCAACGAAGGAGTCCGGCCTCGTTCAGTGCCTTAGCATCGACTTTTGTACCGGTAGCAAACACGTTGAGAGCCTCGAGGTTCACGATGTTGAACTCAACCCTCTTAGCATTTGTAAACCCACGCTTTGGTAAGCGCATGTAGAGCTTCATCTGGCCACCCTCGAAACCAGGGCGGACGTTACCACTCTTACGAGCTCGCTGGCCTTTGTGGCCTTTACCCGCAGTCTTACCTAACCCTGAACCGATACCACGGCCTAGTCTCTTACGGGTCCGGTGTGAACCGGCAGCGGGACTTAAGTTACCAAGCGAAGCGACTTCGCCATTTTTCGAGGTAGCCATCTATTTTGCCCTCACGCCTTCAGCTCAAAGCTGACTAAATGCTTAACTTTATTAACCATACCGCGGATACAGTTATTATCCTTGTGTGTCACCGACTTGCCCACCCGGCCGAGGCCTAGGGCCTTGACAACCTTCCGGATACTCTCAGGTTCACTGATTAAACTGCGTTTTTGACGTACGACTATCTGTCCCACGAGGACCACTCCTTACGCTTTTTTAGCCTTTGGGTCCCGAGCGGACTTGGCCTTTTTCTTTGTATCAAATTCAGACCGCTTCTGCTGAGCATGACTTGGGTCGACGCCCTTACGAGCCGCGTATTCCTCGATCGTCATCAGTTGTTGCAGGCCATCAATGGTTGCACGAACAACACTGCCGGCATTCTTCGTGCCATGCACCTTACAGACGATATCCCGGATACCCGCTAGCTCTGTAATAACCCGAACGGCTCCACCTGCGATAATACCCTTACCCTTTTGAGCGGGATGCATAAGGACGATACATGAGCCGTAACGCCCCTCTACTTCATAAGGGATGGTCCCGTCAAAAGTCGGGATACGAACCATATTCTTCTTAGCCTGATCCGATGCCTTGCGAATCGCGTCCGGCACTTCACCAGCTTTGCCAAGACCGTAGCCCACGCGATCCTTGCCGTCGCCAACTACCACAAGTGCGCTGAAGCTAAAACGACGTCCACCTTTTACTACTTTCGCAACGCGAGCAATATGGACCACGCGATCTTGTAACGCATCGGCTTCTGCTTTTTGTTCCCTTGCCACCTTTTACCCTCACTATTAAAGTGAAATTCCTGAACCAAATTAGAACTGCAGGCCACCATCGCGCGCGCCATCGGCCAGAGCCTTGACCCTACCGTGATACGCGAAGCCGTTCTTATCGAACACAACAGCGCCGATATTTTTTGCCTTGCAGCGCTCTGCCAGGGTTTTGCCTAGTTCCTGACACACCTCGACATTAGCCCTTCGATGGTTGCCCCTCTCGAAGGAACTTACGCTCGCCAGAGTGACCCCATTTAAATCATCGATGACCTGAGCGTACACATGCATATCGGACCTAAACACCGACAATCTGGGGCGCTCGGAAGTTCCACCGCCGATTTTCTTGCGAATCCTCTTCTTACGCCGCTCGCGGAGCACTGACTTTTGGGCTGTCTTGGACATGACTATATCTCGTTATGAAAGGTATCAGTTTATTTTTTACCGGCAGCCTTGCCGACCTTGGTTGCAATATGCTCGTCTTCGTAGCGAACACCCTTACCGTGATAAGGCTCCGGTGGGCGAAACCCTCTGATCTTAGCAGCGACCTGACCAACCATTTCCTTGTCGGCACCGCTAACCACGATCGTCGTTTGTGCGTCAACCTTTAGCTCGATGCCTGCAGGTGGATCAAACACTACAGGATGGCTGTACCCTAGGCTCAGCGACAGGCCTTTTCCTTGGCTAGCCGCGCGATAACCAACGCCAACCAGTTTTAGGCGCCTGCTGAAACCTTCAGTTACACCTACGACCATGTTATTGACCAGGGTGCGTGTCAAACCGTGGAATCTAGCTGCGTCCTCGGCCTCGGGACGCGGGACAAAAGTCAGGCTCTGCCCGTCAACCTTGACATCAATATCACCGTGCAGTGCCCTGCTCAGGGTGCCTTTGGGACCCTTAACGCTGATGGTCCGCCCGCTTAGCTTAACTTCAACGCCTTTTGGTAGGCTGATTGGCTTCTTTCCAATGCGTGACATATCTCTTCCCGCCGTCTGTGTTGCTTAGTAAACCGAACAAATGTATTCGCCACCGACACGCTCGGTGCGCGCCTGACGATCGGTCAGGAGGCCCCTCGATGTCGATACTATGCCGAATCCGAACCCGTTCTTCACGAAGGGTATGCCGTCGGCAGCAACGTAGTACCTACGCCCTGGACGACTCTTACGCTCAAGACCGGTAATTACACCCTTGCCGTCGTCCGAGTACTTTAGCGCAATCTTAAGTACACCCTGCTGGCCGTCGCGTACGCACTTGTAGGCGCGAACATACCCTTCCTCTTTTAGAAGATGAGTGATGCCAATTTTGATCTTGGAAGCAGGCACGGTTACTACCTCGAGCCCAGCACGCTGTGCATTGCGAATGCGGGTTAGAAGGTCTGCGATTGGATCGGTGATGTTCATCGAACGGAAACTCCGAATTACTATGATCTTGGTGGTTATCGTTACCAGGAGGCCTTCGTCACGCCTGGCAGATGCCCTTTCAGGGCAAACAGCCGGAAACAAATCCGGCATATACCGAACTTGCGATAGACAGCCTTTGGACGACCACAATTGTTACAGCGTGTATACGCACGAGTCGAAAACTTCAAGCCGCCTTTGACATCGCGCCACTTGAGCTTCTTCTCCTTCATTTCTTTGCGCAACGCTTCCTTCCGCGCGAGCACTTTGCGGTTTACCTTGTTGCACTTCTCAATGGAGGCTAGCCTCGCCATTCACGACACTCCTGTCAAAACCCGCTCAGGCTTTCCTGAAGGGAAAATTGAATTTATCAAGCAAAGCCTTCGCCTCGACGTCGTTCTTTGCGTTGGTGACTATGGTAATTCCCAGGCCGCGAATACGATCCACCTTGTCGTAGTCGATTTCGGGGAATATGATCTGCTCTTTAATACCGACGTTGTAGTTACCCCGGCCATCGAACGCCTTTGCCGAGAAACCGCGGAAGTCGCGAATACGCGGAACGGCAATATTGATGAAGCGATCCAAGAACTCGTACATCCGGTCACCGCGGAGAGTGACAGCTGCGCCGATAGGCATACCCTGACGCAGTTTAAAAGTTGCGATGCTCTTCTTCGCCTTCGTCATCACAGGCTTCTGACCGGTTATCGCGGTCAAATCAGCCACTGCACCCTCTAGGGTCTTGATGTTCTGAGTCGCATCGCCTTGACCGATGTTTACAACGATCTTTTTGAGAACAGGTACGCGCATCGGGTTTTTGAGCCCGAGCTCCTGCTTCAAGCCGGATACTTGCTCTTTATACTTGGTTTTTAATGTGGGCTCGTACTTCACCTTGTACCTCTCGTACACTGTCTTATCAGAGTCGGATGCTTATTGATTAGAGAACTTCAGGGGCTAGGGAGGCGATTCTGCCATAGCCCTTAACACGGACTTCCCGCGCTACCGGCCCGAAAATCCGCGTCCCAACGGGCTCATTTTCTTTGCCTTTGATAAGGACGCAGGCGTTCTCATCAAACCGAATCGTTGACCCGTCATCCCGTTGGATTTCTTTACTCGTGCGGACCACTACAGCCTTGTGCACGGTGCCTTTTTTTACCTTGCTATTGGGCAGCGCTTCTTTGATCGAAACAACGATTATGTCTCCGACCGAAGCGTAACGCTTCTTGCTTCCACCAATGACTTTGAAGCACTTAACGCGCCTCGCGCCAGAATTGTCCGCACTCTGCAGTACTGTTTCCATCTGAATCATGACTGTCTAATCCCCATAGCCGTTGGCTACCCAAAGGCCGATTATTCTTCACCTTTTTTAACGATTTGCAGGAGCGCAAACTTTTTCCGAGCGCTCAGAGGACGCGTCTGGGTGATCAGCACCACATCACCAGCACGAGACTCGTTCTTCTCATCGTGGAACATCAACTTAGTCCTACGACGGATAAACTTTCCGTAGCTGACGTGCTTGACCAGGTGCTCAAGAGTACCAACCCTGGACTTGTCCATCTTGTCGCTGGTGACAACGACGCGAACCGGTCTACTTTTCTTTTCTCTGTGATCTTTTTCGCTCACGTTCGCCTACCTGTTACTTCTTAGTTGCGACGGATTTTTTGGACTTGCTTGCTGGACGCACGCCAACAACTGAGCCGCCGAGTTTGCTTGCATGTTGAAGAGTCAACACTCTCGCCAGATTCTTCCGCAATGCCCGAACCTTACCGGTGTGCTTCCCTGGCCCTGAGTATATGTCCATACGAATATCATGTAGCTGACTACGGATATCCTTTTCGGCTTCGCGCAGTTTGGCTGCATCGAACCCTTTTAGCTCTTCTTTTTTTAACTTATGCAATTCCATGAATCACCTAACCTCGAGTTTCGACCTAATCCCGACTTACGCCCAGGGATCGAGCCCACGGATAATCAATTTCGTCCTTAAAGGCAACTTAGAAGCTGCAAGTGACAGAGCCTGTGTCGCAGTTTCTTTGTCTACACCCTTCATCTCGTAGATAATACGGCCAGCGCGAATGCGAGCTTCGTACCGCTCGACACTACCCTTACCGCCACCCATCCGTACCTCAGCCGGCTTCTTGGATACCGGGAAGTGAGGGAATACCTTGATCCAAACTTGGCCGCCGCGTTTGATGTGGCGGGTCATCGCAATACGAGCCGCCTCAATCTGACGAGCAGTAATCCGGCCATTTTCAGTAGCCATGATACCAAAGTCACCAAAGGCAAGATCCGCACCCTTTTGGGCGTGACCCTTAATACGGCCCTTCTGGGACTTCCGGTATTTCATTTTCTTAGGCGCGAGCATCTCTACTTATCTCCTTAGATCATTGAACCGTATCGAAGACCTCGCCACGGAACACCCATACCTTGACACCGATCAAACCGTAGGTAGTTAACGCCTCAGCAGTTGAGTAATCGATATCCGCTCGTAAGGTGTGCAGTGGCACCCGACCTTCCATGTAACGTTCAGTACGCGACATGTCAGCGCCGCCCAATCGACCCGAACACTGAATCTTGATACCCTTGGCACCGGCCTTGGTGGCCGCCGAAATCGTCTTCTTCATGGCCCGCCGGAATGATACACGGCGCTCTAACTGCTGCCTGACGCTGTCTGCTAACAGACGCGCTTCGAGGTCTGGTTTCTTGATCTCGAATACGTTGAGAACAGGTTCCCCTGACGAAATCTTGCAAATTTTCGTCAATTCAGCTTTCAACGACTCAGCCCCAGCGCCTTTCTTCCCAATAATGATACCGGGTCGGCTCGAGTGAATATTAATCGTCAGATTCTTCGCAGCTCGTTCGATCTCGATACGGGCTATGCCTGCCGAATCGAATTTCTTATTGATGAATTTGCGGATCCGGACATCTTCCATCAGGTTAGATGGGTAATCACGTTTTGCCGCATACCAGCGAGAAGACCAGGTCCGAGTAGTACCTAGACGAAAACCGATTGGATTTACTTTCTGTCCCAAAGCCTCACCTTTCCGTTACGTGAGTCATTCTAGTCCGATTAAACTTCTGCCAACTTAATGGTGACATGCGATGTACGCTTCTGAATCCCCGTTGCCCGACCCTGCGCTCGAGGCAACCAACGCTTCATCGACTCACCACCGTTGACGAAGCCTTCCGAGACGACAAGCCTATCCACATCAACCGTTGACTTATTGGTGGCGTTCGCTACGGCGGACTGAATCATCTTGTAGACCACAGGCGCAGCGCGCTTGTTCGTCACTTTCAGAAGATCCAATGCATACTGAACCGGCTTCCCCTTGACGAGGTTGACGACCAGCCGCACTTTTCTCGGCGCGATTCTCAGATTCCGCAGTACTACTTTAGAAGCCTCTGCCATGGCCCGTATTCCCTTCTTAAACTTATGCCGCAGGAGAGCCGCCGGCCTTTTTGACCTTACGGTCGCCGGAGTGGCCCATGAATGTGCGAGTCGGCGCGAACTCACCGAGTTTGTGACCGACCATGTTCTCTGTAACGTAGACGGGGACGAACTTCTTGCCATTATGCACAGCAAAGGTCAAGCCGACAAAATCCGGAAGGATCGTCGAACGACGCGACCACGTCTTGATTGGTTTCTTGTCCTGCCGAGCCTGATCAGCCTTTTTGAGCAGATACTGGTCGAAATAAGGACCTTTTTTAATTGAACGAGCCAAGGATAACCTCCAGCAAATCCGCTATCTTCAGCCGCCAGTTTTCTTCTGACGACGACGAATGATGTCTTTATCGGTACGTTTATTTTTCCGTGTTTTATAACCCTTAGTTGGCACTGCCCAGGGGGACACTGGATGGCGTCCACCGGAGGTCTTGCCTTCACCACCACCATGGGGGTGATCAATTGGGTTCATCGCCACACCGCGAATGGTTGGCCGAATACCCATATGCCGTGCCCTACCAGCTTTACCTATGCTCACATTCGCGTGGTCTAGGTTACTGACTGCACCCACCGTTGCCATACAAGTCTCTTGTACCCGTCGCATCTCACCGCTTGGCATCTTCAGCTGCGCCCAACCATCCACACGACCGACTAACTGGCAGCTCGCGCCAGCTGAGCGCACCATCTGTGCACCGCGACCAGGCTTCAGTTCGACATTGTGAATGTCGGTACCGAAGGGAATAGATTTTAGCGGCATCGCGTTGCCAACCTTGACGTCAGCCTTGTCCGAGGCGACGATCTCCATGCCTTTTTTTAGCTTATCAGGAGCAAGAATGTAGCGACGCTCTCCGTCCTTATAGAGAACACGCGCAATGAAAGCTGTCCTATTGGGATCGTACTCAACCGTCTCAACAACGCCGACCACATCCAGTTTGTTACGCTTCCAATCGATAACCCGGTATTTTACGCGCTCGCCACCGCCTTGGTGCCGCGTCGTGATACGACCGTGGTTGTTACGACCTGCGTGCTTCTTTTTCGACTCAACCAGTGACGACAACGGCTTAACTTTGTCCAGGTCACTGTAATCAACGACCGACATACCGCGGCGGCCAGGAGATGTTGGATTATATTGTTTAATTGCCATTTGACGATCAACCTCTTTAAAAATCAAGCCTTGGAGGTGCTTACAGCGCCTCAAATACCCCAATCTTGGCCCCAGGAGCTAAGGTAACGACAGCCTTCTTAGTGTTGTTACGCTTAGTAACTTGATTCCCGCGCTTTTTAACCTTACCGCGGTTGACCAGGGTCTGCACCGCCGTCACCTTCACGTTGAACAGACTTTCAACGGCCTTGCGCACATCTTGTTTGGTGGCCTTGGGGGCAACTTTGAATGAGTATTTATTGTTTTTTTCGCGTTCTTTGTCGCTCTTTTCAGAGAGCAAAGGCTTTACGAGTACATCATACGGATTCACGTTTCTTCTCCTCGAACCGTTGCTGCAGGGTAGTAAGAGCTGTTTCGCTGATGATGAGATTTTCGTAGCGTAGGACGTTCGCAGCATTCAACTCAGTGGGCAGAAGAGCTGCTGCACCATGGATGTTGCGAGTGGACTTGTAAAGGACATCGTCCTTACGTTCGTCAGCCAGAAGTGCCTTCGCCGTCTTAAGATTCGATAGCACGCCGAGCACGTGTTTCGTGCTGTACTTACCAATCGAAAAATCATCTACGACGAACAACTTCCCGTTGCGAGCCTTATCTGACAACGCGATCTTTAGGGCTAATTGGCGTACACGCTTACTCGTATACTGTCGGTAGTCCCTTGGTTGTGGGCCATGGGCTTCACCGCCGCCTGGCATATGCGGGTTCCTCATCGAGCCTTGGCGCGCACCGCCAGTTCCCTTTTGCTTGAAAGGCTTCTTGCCACCGCCAGAGACCATGGCTTTCGTCTTAGTGGCGTGAGTGCCCTGTCGCTTATTGGCCTGATAGGCCTTCACTACAGAGTGAAGCACAGCGCCATTCATTTCAACATTGTAAATCTCGTCCGGCAGCTGGATTTTCTTTAGGGCCTTACCGGCGATATTGTAGACTTGTATTTCCATATCGATTTCGTCCCCTGTACTTACTTCTTAGGCGCAGCTGTTTTGCTGGTTTTTGCCTTGATCGACGGTTTGACTATGAGGAAGCCGTCGCGGTGTCCAGGCACAGACCCACGAACTGCAACTACGCTGTTGGTCTGATCAACATCCAACACCTGAAGGTTTTGGATAGTAGTCTGCGTGTTACCTTCTTGGCCCGGTTGGTGGCGATTTTTGAATACGCGACCCGGTGTGGAACGCATCCCAAGTGACCCAGGACGACGGTGGAAGCGCGACCCGTGGGTCATCCGACCGACAGCGGAATTCCAACGTTTGTGTGCGCCTGAAAAACCGCAACCCTTGCTGATACCGGTGATATCAACAGCACTCACGCCTTCAAAAAACTTCCCGAGCTCGATGGTAGCCCCGACAGCGAGATCACCGGTCGCATCGACGCGAAACTCTTTAAAGCGAGTGAAATTGTCCTGAACACCTACCTTGCGCAGGCGTGTAGTGTCCGACTTGCTTAGATGCTTCTCTTTTTTAGCAAGGTAGCCAACTTGATACGCCACGTAACCGTCGCGCTCTTCAGACAAAATCTTTGTCACCTTTTGGGTTTCCAACTGTAGCAAAGTCACTGCAGTCATATGCCCTTCGGCGTCTACCATGCGGGTCATCCCGATTTTTTTGGCAATGAGTCCGGCTGTCGTCATTCCTTCAACCTGTCACTTGTGTCTATCGATCACTGGTAATGGCAGTGATCGGGGTTAATACTTTGTCTGCCCACTAGGCACCCAAGGGGTCTTAGTAAAGCTTTATCTCCACGTCCACACCAGATGCTAGATCCAGCTTCATGAGCGCGTCGATTGTTTGTTGCTTTGGCTCTAGGATGTCGATCACACGCTTGTGCGTCCTGACCTCAAACTGCTCACGAGACTTCTTGTCTACGTGCGGGCTCCGAAGAACGGTGAAGCGGTTAATCCCAGTTGGAAGCGGGATGGGTCCTGCTACACGAGCTCCAGTCCTTTTTGCACGCTCTACAATGTCGGCTGCAGATTGATCGAGCAGGCGGTAATCATAGCCTCTTAGACGGATGCGAATCTTCTGGCTTTCCATAGTTTCCGGTTTCCCACTCAGTTAGCGGAAAGGTATCATATGACCTGTTATTCTTATGGGTAAGCTTATTGAGAGGGCGTATTAGCGAAAGGCACTACCAGGTAGTGTTTTCGGCATTGGCTTGCTCGCAGCAGGCTTACCTGAGGAGTAGGCTTGTAGATCAGATGGGCGGATGTGTCAATGCTTAAGCTTGAATTTTTGAGTGTCTCACTGTTGATTTTTTTATCTTCGATTTCTCTCGTGAGATGTGTCAGTCATGAGCGAGTTGAAACTAACGAATCCAAAAGCTTTAATTTGGGTTCCGTAAAGCCTGGCCAGCGATCAGAGTACGTGGTGTTACCTGGTGGTCGGACATACGCCGTTCTTAAGACCCAGCCCCCTACTGGGTTTTTTGTTGCTGAGATCAAACTATACGAAAAAGACACGGAAATTAGTTCGTCGCTCTGGTTGGATGCCCGCCGCAATGGGGAGCGATCTTTCACAATGATTAGCGAAAGCTTACCTGTGACGGAGCTTGATAGTTCCCGGCCGCGGTTGACCTGGTTGGGGGATATCTGGCGTGGCAATGACCGGCAATGGTTAGCACCCGAACGTAAGGATGTTCAGGCCGTTGTAGTCCACAGGATAACTGTGAGTCACTCCGGGAGCCCCGAAGAGGCTTGTCCCGTGCTGATGTTTGGTGGCGAAAGCGAACTATATACTGTAAGCAGAGGCGGTGATGGTCAGTCCACGATCGAACTTGTTCAAGTGTCTTCCGCTATGCGAAGTCGTGATCAGGCCGATGCTCTGATGAGGGGCAGCTGTATCACGCCCGAGATTGACAAGCCATTCGGCCTTCCAGCTCATCAACGAGCAGGACGAGTCGGCCGGGGTAGTCGCGGATCAAAACTTGTTTGGTCAAAAATCGAGACTATTGCCAGATTTTAGCGCGACCTCGGGTCATTGACGATCGTTCAATCCGGAAGTACATCGACCTTAGTGCGCTGTCTCTGCTCAGACAGCCACCGGCGCGTTTGCTCGAGTAGCTCATGCGCCCTAAGCTCGTTCTCTAACTGCCTTTTTTTATTCTGAAAATCGCGACTTCCGGAGAATTTCTTTTCCTCTAGCAAAAAGATGTGAAAGCCAAGTGCCGTCTGCACTGGCTGAGTAAACTGCCCGGCATCGATAGACTCCACCGCAGACTTTATCGCTGTCATCAGATCTTTGGCACGAACTGGCGGCATTAAACCGCCAGTTTGCCGCCCAGTCACCTCGTCCGAATATAGCTTAACAGCTTCGACGAATTGCATACCATCTGTGATCTTTTGGTGCACCTCCGCCGCTAACCGCCTTTTGGCCTCTACGACTGCTGGAATGGCACCAGCCGGGACATTAATCACCACCTGACGTAGTACTAGCTCCATCAGATCGGCAGCGGCACCGGCACGCTTTAAGTAGTAAGTTTCGACATCTTTATCCGTTATCTTGATCAAGGGTGCGATGACACGGCCCTGAAATTTACGCAAAATCATTTGATCTTTAAAGTCACGCTTGTATTCCTCGTAGGTTGAACCCGTCTGACGCAGATGGTCTTGCAACCCTTCGCGGTTCAATCCCCGCACTTCCAGGAATCCCTTGATCTCCTCGGTAACTTCGTCGTCACGGACGTCTAATTCGAGCTCCTTAGCACGGCTTAGAACCAGCTTGAAATTAATCGAGTCCTGCAAGGCACGCTCATATGCTGGTGCCGACTCTTCCAACGGGAATTCAGAAACGACCACTAATGGCCCTTTGTCTACCTTTTGTTGCACTTCACTGTAGAGAATCGGGCGGCCATCAACTACGGCAACAACCTTGTCTAGGAGCACCTCCGTAGCGCTGGCAGTACTTGATGTGCCGGCTGCAAAGCCGGACGGCACTAAGGCGAAAAACATGACAAAATTTAATAAGAGTCTCATGTAGCAGTCACTCCTAGACCCAGTTGTGCGCAACCAAATAGAGGATAGAGAGCAACGCGATAACGTGCAACTAAAGGGTGGCGTCCGATTTACCAAACAGCTTTTGGAGTCGTCACATCGATTGCGGCCAGCGCTTTTTCGACCCACTTACCATAAATTTCCTCTTGCCGCACCCGTCGTACCGTACACTCAATTTGATGCCTAACTTCCTGAAAAGACTTCTGCTGTTTTGGTAAATGCTGCATCACTTGGATGATATGATAGCCATAATTGGATTTGAGTAGCTCGCTGATTTCGCCAGTTTTAAGGTGAAAAGCCACCTCAAACACCGCAGGCATGGAGCCTTTAGAGAAAGGCCCGAGTACTCCACCATTGACTCCCTCTGGAGCGATGGAGTACTGCCTGGCCAACGCTTCAAAATTTGCGGCATTTGCTTGTGATTTTAGTGTCTTGGCGGACGCCTCGTTGGCGGCAAGAATGTGACGTATCTTCACCTGTTCCTGCAATTTGAAATCAGCCATGTGGTTTTTGTAGTACTCGAGTAGGTCCCGTTCTTCGATCTTAATCTCAGCAAAGAGACGTTCTTGTAAATACTGCGACAAAATACTGCGTTCACAAAGTCTAGCTTTCAAGCGATCGCGATCGAAGCGGGTAAGGCCAGACTCGTTAGGCCTAACAGATTCCTGCCACTCGGCTAGGCATTTACTGTATCTAGTTGGCTGCTCGTAATCGAAGCCATGATCACGCTTTAAAAAGGCAAAAAGTAGTTTTCTCTCAATAGCGGTTCCAATCAGCGCTCGCTTCAGAGGGGTGAGCTCTTGGACATAGCGGTCGCCAAGATCAGGTATCAGCGTCAGCGCATCAGTTTCCGTTACTGCGTCAACATGCTGTTTAAATTCCCATTCTATATCTTCCTGGCTGATAGTCTCTTCACCAACCTTTATGAATGAGTAGGCTCCCAAGTGCTCAGCGCCCGGCGCAGGCTCGGCCATAGTCTCTCGTTCGAGTGGTGCGGTGACCCCACTATTCTTGACACGCCAACAATACGCACCCAATCCAAAACAAATAGAATAAGCTATTAGATACGAAGACTTACGCATATAGCCGCAACCCATTATTAAATAGCTGAAAAAATGCTGTGTGCCTCTAGTTTAGCACATGAGATTGCGATTAGCCCGGCAGGCTAGCTACCAAAGGGGCGATCAATTTCGCTATTTCAGCGAGGAGTTTATCTTGTTCGTCGATAGATGGGTTTGCCGGGATTTCTAGGTAAAGTAGAAGTCGGTGATCGGGGCCTAACTTGTAACGTCCAGGCTGCCGCGAAATTGTCCCAAGTATCGTGTCGATCACTTTGTCTGCAAGTGGGGCGAATTTAATCTCACACACCCCTTTTCCGGCTGTGACCCTAAGAGCCCCGATTGCCTTCAATTGCTGTTTTAATCTCGCCACCTTAAACAACAGGGCCGCCGGGGAAGGCAAGGCGCCATAACGATCTTGAATTTCCTGTTTCAAATCCCGCAACTCCTGTTCGGTGTCGCAGGCAAACAATTTTTTATACATTTGTAGGCGCTGAGGCTCTGACTGGATGTAGCTAACAGGTATCAATGCGGCTACAGGTAGCTTGATCTCAGTATCAATGCGATCAGATACCACCTCTCCGCGCAGCAGCTGAATTGCGTCCTCGAGCATTTCTGTGTAGAGCTCTAATCCAACCGCAGCCGCATGACCGGATTGCTCGCCGCCAAGTAAATTGCCTGCACCGCGCAACTCGAGATCGTGACTAGCAATTTGAAACCCAGCCCCTAATTCTTGATGAGCAGCTAGAACATCTAGTCGCCTTCTGCTGTCGTCCGAGAGGCTTTCCTCAGGCGGGGTTAGAAAGTAGGCATAGGCTTGTTGATTGGATCGTCCGACACGTCCTCGAAGTTGGTAAAGTTGCGCGAGTCCAAAACGCTCCGCATGGTTCACAATCAGAGTATTCACATTTGGCATATCTATGCCCGACTCAATGATAGTCGTGCATAAAAGCACCTGAAATCGTTGCTCAATAAAGTCGAGAATCACGCGCTCCAGTTGGTGCTCGGCCATTTGCCCATGGCCTACACGAATGTCGATTTCAGGGACAATCGCCTTGAGAAAGAGTCTTACCTGTTCAATGTCCTCCACTCTATTGTGGACAAAAAACACTTGTCCTCCACGACGAATCTCCTGCTCCAAGGCCTCCTTGATCAAAGTTTCATCAAAGCGCGCAATATATGTTTTTACCGCCATCCGATCATGCGGCGGTGTAGCTATAATGGAAATATCCCGCATACCGATCATAGCCATATGTAAAGTTCGCGGAATCGGCGTTGCCGTTAACGTCAAAACGTGGGCACCAGCGCGGAGTTCCTTAAGCTTTTCCTTGTGACTGACGCCAAATCTTTGCTCTTCGTCGACAACGAGTAGGCCAAGCTTTTTCGGTTTCACATCTTTAGAGAGGAGTCGATGAGTCCCAATCAAAACGTCAATCGCCCCCGCTGCGAGACCTTCGGTCGCATCTCTTATCGCTGACGGTGAAACAAATCTATTTACTTGAGCTACGCGAACACCATGGGGCTCAAGGCGCGACTTGAATAGTCGGTAGTGCTGATAGCAAAGCACGGTAGTTGGAACCAGAACCAGCACCTGCGCCCCTTCCAGCACGGTACGCATGGCTGCACGAAGTGCTACCTCTGTCTTGCCAAATCCGACATCACCGCATACTAGGCGATCCATGGGTTTACCAGCCGACAAATCGGCTTCGATATCATGGATGGCGCGAAGTTGATCCTCCGTCTCGTCATAGGCAAACTTCGCCTCAAACCTAAGGTACTCGTCGTCTGCGAGACCAAATGGCTTGATGCTTGCTAGGCTGCGTTGAGCATGGAGGCGCAGTAATTTATCTGCCATGTCCTGAATCGCGCCCTTAGCTTTTGCCTTGCGTCGCTCCCAACCAAGACCACCGAGCTTATCCAAGCTGTGGATACCTGAGGTCTCACCACCACTGCTATACCGTTGCAATAAGCTGAGTCGATCAACCGGCAGGTAAACCTTGTCACCACCGGCGTACTCTATGAGCAAAAAGTCGTTGTTAAGACCAGCTACTGAAAGCGTCGTTAATCCTGTATAACGACCTATGCCATGTTGAACGTGAACAACCAAATCACCAATTTTCAAGTCAGCAAATGAATTTAAATAATTCTGCAGCTTCTGCGAGGCGGGCTTGGGGCGGCGCGGTGGAGCTCCGAAGAGCACTTGTTCGGGTAAGATGAGAGTCGCCTGATCTTCGAGCCAAAGGTGAGAGGAGAGTGAGCCTGGACCGACATAAATGCCGGGCAATATGTTTGAACCCTCAGCGACGAGACGCAAAATTTCAGGCTCGACAGTGGGGTCAAACCCTCTGTGTGCAAGTAAATTTAGCATACGCTCACGCTGCTCATCGTGCTGAGCAACTAGGACCACGATTCCATGATGGTCCGTAAGCACACGAGTAATCAGCTCGAGCCACTTGTCGAAAAGCTCCGCACCCTGAGACTTATTTACGGGGGCACCGGGCAGGACAAATCTTGCCTCTAGCCGTAAAAATTCTGCCGTGTCCGATGCATAGGGATTGCCGCATTCAATCACACGACTGCGCACCGATAGTTCTTCCAACAATCCGCTAGGCGAAAGAAAATGCTTTTCTGGTGCCAGTGATCCGAGGCGCTTGGCCTTGTCTGTAGCGAAGTGCTCAGAAATACCATGAAAAAAATCATCCAATACGTTTTTACATGCTTCAATCGACTGAGGGAAAAACAGAGTCGCCAATGGGGGAATAGTTGCAAGCGTCGATATTGATGTCGATCGAAGCAGCGGAGCAAACATATCAAAACCGTGAAATTTGACTCCTTGCTGAAATTGATTGGTTAAGCCGTCACGATCTACAGGAGCGACTTCGTGCTCCACAAGATGGCTAAATAAGACTTGAGTTTGTTGTTTGCGCAATGCAGCAGGCATCAGCACTTCGTCGGACGGGGCAATCAACGCCCTATCGATAGTTCCCTTGGACTTCTGATCTGTTGGGTCGAAAACGCGGATCGAAGACAAAACATCCCCAACGAACTCAAGGCGAAGCGGTAGCGCCTGATTAGCAGGGTAAACGTCAACAATACCTCCCCGAATAGCGTACCCACCTTCCTCATTGACGGCCGCACCGAGTAAATAGCCAAGATCTTCTAATTGGGCGATCAATATATCCTGGTCAAGTTCCATACCAGTAACCAAGGAAAGGCTGGATTCAACTACACTAGTGACGGGTAACGTTAGTTGGGCCAAAGCCTGAAGAGTTGTCACAACTATCAGTGGACTTCGAGCGTCTCGGAGTTGCGCCAGGGCATAAACGCGTTGGCGGCGGGATAATGCATGATTGATGAAGCGATCATTGCCATACGAGGAAAAAAAAGGCAGAACTGCCGTTCGGAAATCAACCCCGCTTGAGCTCATAACTCCAGCTAGATTCCCTGCAAAATTGAGCCACGGAGACATGTCTTTTGCACTCGGGACGACTAGAAGAAGCGGGGCATTGTACCCTGAGCGGTCGCAGGTCAAACTAGTCGTGATAAGCTCAGTTAGTGCCTGAGAAGCTCCAGCTAACTGAATGCGCCGCCCTTTGTTGAGACAGGCTCCGACGCCTTCCAGCAGACCACGGTATCCAAAAACTGAACTCATGGACCAACTTAATCGATGTAGTTACCGTTTTTTATCTTATCGATAATGATCTTTTCCATCATCTGAGGGTCTCGAGGATCGACCGAAATAAATGACTGCTGTTCACAGCGGCGTTTATTTTTGACGAGCCAATCCAGAATGCCACGCAGCTCTTTGTTTCGTTTGTCTTTAAAGAATGGATCATTGCTCAATGCGTCTCGGGCCTTTTTAAGAGCCCTCGCCTCTTGTAAGTCGCTCTCTTTTACTGGGTAGTCCACCAGATCGTACTTGGCTATGTCCTCTGGCAAGACCCCCAAAAACTTCACCTCTGGCGCGCAAAAATCAGAGTTCCGTATTAGCGACGCTGCAGATCCAGCTCTTAACGTCCGATAAATGTTTTGCATCGTGTAAGCGTCAAGATCACCAAAAAAGAATAGCGGTACTCGCAACTGCTCTTGAATTCGTTTGACCCAAGCCCTTACTGCATTAGACGGCACTCCCTGTGCACCAATAAGAATGGAGTTGTGTCTCTTGGTAAAGCCATTAGCCACCAGAGTATTTGCCGTGCCTTGAGACTCAATGATCAGGCAGAAATCAATTTTTTCTTTTGCCCGAAGTGTCAGATTCTGCGGGCGGTTTTTCGGTTGATAGGGCGCAGTGCCGAGGGTCGAAAGGTCTATCGTCGACTGAGTGCCGTCTAGCTCGGTTTCAACCACAACTAGCTGTTTCGAGTAGGTTTGACCACCGCGATCATCGGCAACGCAGTTTAGCTCCTCACGATATGCCTCCATCATCTCGCAGATGAAATCGATTACGGAATCAGACTCATCTTGATCCTGGAAGTCTAGCGGCCTCAGCTTTGTCTCATGCTTTACTAGGCCTTTAGCGACGTAATAGAGCTCACGCTTAGTATTGATGTTAGCGATCTCGACGTTTCTGAGGAGAATTTCGAGCATGAAAATTGCTCGTGACATTTTTTTGACTGAGCTTACGTTAAGTTCCGAGGACACCTTTTTATTGCCTGGGGTTAAGTAGCCAACCTTCGGACTATATTGGGAATTATCTAAAGAACACTTTGTGGCAGTAAGCACGGGCCTTTTTGCCTTCTCTAAATCTGAAAGCATGCGCTCACATAGTTCTGTGCCCATCGAAATGATTTCAGATTGTTTCTTAGCTACGCGCTTTGCTGATTGTTGAACTTTTGCCATATCAAACTTTTCCCTTGCCAGACTTGGCTGCTGGCTTCACTGGCGCTGGAGCGGCAGCATCAGTTCCCGTGAACTGTTCGTCCTGATCCAAACCCTCGAAGAATCCGGCCAAACGCGATTTTTTCTCCTCAAGGTAACTGGCCAAACGGCCCTCCGCATCTGCCAGATCTTTTTTGATTCCTTTTGTGTCTTTTTCAAGAATCCTCGCAAGACCCGCAGTAGCTGCCTGCTTCCTTTCGTCTGAGGCTCCGAGGATTCTGCCCAATGTCTCCACCAAGATCGGACCGAACTGTTCGATGTGCTGGACCCTTTGCTCCAATTCACCGGCCTTGTGTTCGCGACTGAGATAACGTGAGAGGCGCTGACCCGTCTGCATGAGTGCACGCCGCAATTCCTCAACAAGCTCGTCAGACGCATCGATTGTTTCTTTCGATGCATTCTTAAACTTGATGAAGGGAGACACGACGCTTACAGCCACAATGTAGGGGCCTAAAGGCAAACCATTTTTGGGCTGCTTAAGACCATATGACCTCCAATTTACTGAGGTAATAGCCTTAACTATGGCGCAGGAGGCTTTATCAAACTGGAGCGGCACACGGTTAGCAAATCGTAGGACCTGCACTTGCTCCTCGTTATCTTCTCCGCGTCGCTCCCGTAAACGGGCAATCGCTACCTCTACCTGCAACGGTTTGAAATCACAAATGACTGGTTTACGCGAAAGAACAGCGAAAAAGTCTATATCTCCAATGCGCCTAATACTCAGTGCCAGTCCATCCTCACCGACCGACAACACGGATGTGGTGGCTGGTGGCAGCAGGTCGACCGCTTGTATGGCAGAAAATAAAGCCTTGAACTCATCATCAGGTAACGAGTCAACAAAACTGTCTAGCACCTTACGCTTGAGACCCTTTTGGCTCACTAGGTCCTGCAGAACCTTATCTGTGACACGTGAAAATCCCCTTTTCAGCCATACACTTGTCTTCATCCTGCCAAATAGACGGGCGTGCGACATGAACTCACCAAGCTTCATCGTGTGAGGATGGGGTTCGGTTGCTTGAGGCACAACGGGTACAGTGTTGACTACTCGATCGACGGACGCTGAGGGCACATCACTAATTTCGTAGTGTAAAGTCATGTGTGGATTTAACAGGATTGTGCTGCGTATGTAGTTCAGCAGGCCACCTTCACCGTTAAGCTGGATCCTTCCATCAAGCTTAAACTCGATACTTGTGCCGTGTGGACTTGACCATTCCACCGTTCCTTTGTCGCGCAGAATTCCTTTGTTATTCTTCAGGTCCATATCAACTACACACGTAAATGCCTTGCGTGCACTTTTTGTCTTTGTAACTACCCTGGCGCCGGTAGCCGTGGTCTGCATGGCCCAAGTAGTCGCGGCTGAAATCCCGATTCCTTGCTGACCGCGAGAACAGCGGCCACGTCCGAATTTAGATGACGCTAGGTATTCTCCGAATACTTTGGCGACATCATCCGGATCGATTCCCGGACCATTGTCTTCCACGTATATTCGAATTTGATCGGTATTTTTTAGTGTCCCAGGTCCAAGCTTTTCAACTTGCAGACGAATCTCAGGTAAGATCCCGGCATCTTCACATGCATCTAACGAGTTGTCTAAGGCCTCCTTTAGCGTTGTGAGAACCGCTTTCACCGGCGACGAAAAACCAACCTGCTGGAGGTTTTTGGCGAAGTACTCCGCTGTGCTACTCGTCGTAATCTGTTTCGCCGACTTACGAACGCGGGAGATTACTTCGGCCGAGGCATCGACCTCTGCCGCCAATTTTTTTGTAACCTTTTTGACCTGTTTTTTAGCCATGGACTCTAAATTTCAGTATAGAGGTTAATCCAACAATAAGCTCGCTTACTTCGGACCGTGGCGTAATAGGTCCTCAATCTTAGGCTCAGGCTTCCAGTATCCTGGCCCCTTCATCACCTTACCTCGGTGATCGTAAATGGGCTGACCATCTTCTCCTAACTTGGAAAAATTCGATTGCATGATCACGTCTAGGATACGACCCAGCGGTAAGCCCCAGCGACGCGCTTCGCTAGCGCAGTACACCACCAAATCACCAAGCCAGTCGCTTAGCTCGGTAAGAACTGCTAGACGCTTATCGTCATCCAAAGGCTGGCCATCCCCGAGCAACGCCTCGTACTTACCCGCTAGATCAAGGCCCTCATTGACTTCCTCAGAGATGATGTCGTGAAATTGGCGCAGGCGCTCAGGTCCAAGCAACGTCGGCTCGACGTTCGAATCTAACTGGTACATGGCATTGAAACGCTCGATGTGATCAAAAAAACTGATGTCTGGCATATCGTGAGATCCCTCTTGGCCTGAACTGTGACTACCCACTGTGCCACGGCCTGGGACTGTGATGCAAGTAAACCCACCGGCTAGAAACTGACCTCTGGTTTGGCCTCGCGAGTAAGAAGCCCCATGACGGCTTGGGCAATCGGCTTGTTTTCGTAAAGCACTCGATAGACCTCACTCGTGATAGGAGCATCAACGTGGAGCTTCAAGGCCAGATCATGAGCCGCTTTTGCGGTTGCAACCCCTTCGGCAACGCCAATCTCAGCAAGCACTTTGTCGATAGGTTGGCCCAGCCCCAGCCGATGGCCCACACTGAAATTACGGCTCTTTTCTGAGGTACATGTCAGGAATAAGTCTCCGACACCACTAAGCCCATTAAAGGTGATGGGATTGGCACCTAGCGCAACACCGAACCTCATAATTTCAGCCAGTCCACGCGTGATCAGCGCCGCCCTACTGTTCATCTGAAAGCCAATGCCGACGCAGGCTCCGGCGGCAATCGCCACCACATTTTTCAAGGCACCCGCTACCTCCAATCCCACGGGATCATCGCTGGTGTAGACACGAAAGTGGGCAGAGTGAAAAAGCGACTGGACTCTCTGAGCGCTTGCTTGTGAGTAGCTTGCTGCTGTTACTGCAGTGGGCTGCCGGGACATAATTTCGCTAGCGAAGCTTGGACCGGAAAGAAATGCGGCACGCTCCCCAACACTTTCTCCGAGCACCTCCCCAATGATCTGGCTAGGTAGTTCAAGGCTGCCAACCTCAAGGCCCTTCGCCGCACAAATCAGCAGTAGGCCGGGGCGCCAGAAGGGCGCAATCTGGGTTAAGACCTCCCGCATAGTCTGCGTCGGGGTCGCATGGATGACGACATCCATCGCATCCACGGACGCCTGATCAATTATCTTGGTTGCTCGTAACCTTGATGATAAGTTAATGGTACTGAGATACTTAGGATTTTTGTGTGCTTGGTTAATTGAGTCAACGACCTCTTGCGAGCGGCTCCATATGGTGACATGGTAGCCCTTCTCAGCTAAGTGTTGCGCGAGACAAGTGCCGAAGTTGCCGGACCCTAGCACCAGAACCTTGTCGCCGAGTCTTTCTGTCATTATGCTTTCCTCCGTTTTTGAGTTGTAATTTGAGACGTTTGTTTTGGCTAAGATAAGATAAGGTATAAAACTCCATGAACCCGTACCTGCCAGTCCTGATTGTACTGCTGCTCGGTGTCGGCTTGGGCGGTATCCTGAGTGGTCTTGCACACTTTGCAGGCCCGAGGAAACCCAATCGCATCAAGGAAGAACCTTACGAATGCGGTGTGCCGATCGTCGGCGAGAAGGACAAGATGAGCGTGAAGTTTTACCTCACGGCCATCTTGTTCATTCTATTCGATATCGAGACCGTTTTCCTGTATCTCTGGGCCATAACCTTCAGAGACCTGGGGTGGTTCGGCATCGCTGAGATCATTGTCTTCCTGATCGTGCTCTTTGGCGGTTACATCTACGTCGTTAAACGCGGAGCACTGGAATGGGATTGAACGAGCTGATTGCACTTCTGAGTAGTGACACGGCTATTCAAATAATAGCCTCGGTGGTCAAGATTCTGATTATCTTGGTCCTATGCTTGCAAGTCCCTCCGCTTATGGTGTGGGCCGAGCGCCGCGCTCCTGCGATGATGCAGCGGCGGAAGGGTCCAAACCGCGTCGGACTATTTAAATTCAGGTTATACGGGCTCCTACAGTCGGCAGCTGATGCGATAAAACTCATTTTTAAAGAAGAAGTCGTGCCGCGCGGTGCTAATAAAGTGGTCTATCACATTGCGCCGATCTTCGGGGTATTCACAGCTCTGGTAGTCGCTTGCGCGATACCTTATGGCAACGACCTCACCGTTTTTGGACAGAAGATAAGCTTGAGCCCGATCCGGCTCGACGTTGGGTTTCTATTTATTTTCGCCATTTCTAGCCTTGCAGTTTATGCAGTTACACTCGCAGGCTGGGCCAGCAACAACAAGTATTCGCTCCTAGGCTCTCTGCGCGCATCGGCGCAGATGATCAGCTATGAAATTCCACTAGGGATGTCTCTGATTCCATTGGTTGTGATCTTCGGCACCCTCGACCTTAACAAAATGGTGATTGCACAGTCGGCCTATCCATGGTCCTGGGGCATAGTGAAAGCACCGATCTCCTTTCTACTCTTTCTGGTTTGCATGTTCGCTGAAACCAACCGAGCACCTTTTGACCTGGCTGAAGGTGAAAGCGAGTTAGTAGCGGGTTTCCACACAGAATTTAACTCAGCAAAATTTGCGGCTTTCTTCTTGTCCGAATATGTGGCCATGTTTGTTCTGTCAGCTCTGGCAGCTACGGTGTTCTTTGGTGGTTGGCAAACGCCCTTCATCCCCTATGACACGCTACTCGGCCTAGTGGGAGGTATGGAGTGGTTAGCCGCACTTGCTGGTTTTATCTGCCTCATCATTAAAGCAGCATTTTTCCTTTGGGTTTATATTTGGGTTCGGTGGACTCTGCCCCGATTCCGGTATGACCAGCTCATGTCCCTTGGTTGGAAATTCATGTTGCCAGTTGGTCTGGTCAATCTCTTGGTGACAACGCTTGTGGTTGCTTTCATTGAACATGCTGGACGCAACTGAAGGTAGGAGACTCCTTTCAATATGACGCAAGAACTCGTATTTTTAGCTTTCGCTGCACTCATCGCGCTGTGCTCGATGATGGTAATCTTAAGTCGTAATGCCGTTGTCAGTGCAATTTACCTAGTTGGAGATCTCTTTTCCCTAGCTGGTCTTTACGCCTCTATGGACGCTCATTTCGTCGCAGCTATCCAGGTACTGGTTTACGCTGGCGCGATCGTCGTCCTCTTTATGTTTGTGATCATGCTTCTCAACTTGGGACCGGATCAACGGCAGCATTTGCAAGTGTCAGCCCCCGAAGTTGGAGTTTTAGCGCTGACGATTATTGGCTTTCTCGTCGTTGGAGGGATGTTGCTGCTCGGTCAGCCAACCGGTGTGACAGGACCTTTGACTGCGGAGGCAATCGAAAACGCTGGAGGCAACACCTACACCGTAGGTATGGTTCTTTTCACTAAGTACCTATGGCCGTTTGAACTCGCATCCATGCTTATTTTGCTCGCAATTATCGCGGCGATCGTGATCGCCAAGAAAGAGCAAAATAAGGACGGTGACACACGGAGACTGGCACATGGTTAGTATTGACCACTACTTGGTTTTAGCTACGTTTATGTTTCTTTGCGGCACTCTTGGCGTGCTTTTTAGACGCAACCTACTCATGGTCCTGATGTCAATTGAACTTATGCTGAACGCAGTTAATTTGGTTTTCGTAAGCGGCTCACGGATGCTTGGGAACCTAGACGGACAGGTCATGGTTTTCTTCATCATTACAGTCGCCGCATGTGAAGCAGGCGTTGGCCTAGCGATGGTGATTGCTTTATTCCGTCGATACGGCACTGTTGATACTAATTTCCTCAGAATTTTACGCGGTTAACCCCACACCACCGGTCTATGGCACGGGAGGTCTGACTCTGATGTTGTTTTGGTTAATTCTCTTCTTCCCTTTACTTGGGGCCTTCCTCAATGGTCTGGTGCTGAGAAAAGTCTCACCAACCGTTTCACACATTCTTGGCGCTGCAGCGCTGATCGCGGCTTTCGTCTGTGCCCTAATAACCTACCTGCAATTCATGGGGGCGGGAGGCGAGGCGCAAGTTATTAACGGTATGGACTGGATTGAAGCTGGGACTTTCAAAGCCCCTTTCAATTTCATCCTAGATCGCCTTTCCGGCATGATGCTGCTGATAATCACTGGAATAGGTAGCCTGATCCACATTTACGCAGGTGGATATATGCATGAAGAAGCCGCGACGTATCGCTTCTTCAGCTATCTGAACCTTTTTGTATTCATGATGTTGCTGTTAGTCCTAGGGGACAACCTTCTCGTAATGTTTATCGGCTGGGAAGGAGTGGGATTATGCTCTTATCTGCTGATCGGATACTGGTACGAGGACGATAAAAATGCCGCAGCGGGCATGAAGGCCTTTCTGGTTAACCGAATCGGCGATATTGGGTTTCTTTTGGGAATCTTTTTAACTTTCAAATACTTTCATACGATCTCTTTCAGCCAGCTCAAAGAAATGGTTCTAACGGCCAGTGCTAATCTAAGTGGTGAGCAGTTGGAGGCTATCGGCTGGATCACCCTGGCGCTCTTCGTAGGAGCCTGCGGCAAGTCAGCTCAGATGCCACTATATGTCTGGTTGCCAGATGCTATGGCAGGCCCAACTCCCGTGTCAGCATTGATTCACGCGGCAACCATGGTGACCGCAGGTATCTACATGATGACCAGACTAAATTTCATGTTCTACCTTGCGCCAGATACGCAAATGGTCGTGGCTAGCGTTGGTGCCATTACGGCACTCTTTGCGGCCACTATCGCACTTGTTCAATACGACATCAAAAAAGTTCTGGCATATTCGACTGTTAGTCAACTTGGTTACATGGTCCTTGGATGCGGGGTCGGTGCCTATAGCGCTGGTGTGTTCCATTTGTTTACGCACGCGTGTTTTAAAGCCCTACTATTCCTAGGGGCAGGTAGCGTCATTGTTGCGATGCATCACAAACAAGACATGCGTGAAATGGGTGGCCTACGGAAGTACATGCCGATCACGCATTTAGTGATGTTTGTTGGTGTCCTGGCTATCATTGGTTTCCCCGGATTGTCCGGGTTCTTCTCTAAAGATGAGATCCTTTGGCGAGCATGGACTGGCGGGGATCGATACCATATCCAATGGGTCCTAGGTGCTCTAGCAGCGGTTTGCACCTCGTTCTACATGGTCCGACTTCTGATGCTCACCTTCTATGGCAAGAATCGCAGCGATCATCACACCCAAGAGCACCTGCATGAGACTAGTGTAACTATGTGGGGTCCACTTGTTGTCTTGGCGGTCCTCAGTGCGGGAGTCGGTTATTTAAACGTGCCGCATATTCTTCCATTCCCAGCACCTCTGTTGTTCGAACACTACTTGGATCCCGTCATCAGCATACCGCCATCCGTTGCTGATTACTGGCATCACTTGCATGCGGAATACCCTCACTCTCTTGAGTGGGGGATTATGGGAGTCTCTGTAGTCGGGATGGCTTTGTCCTCGATTTTAGCCATCGGTATGTACAGTGACGGATTTAGTAAACTTGCCCACTCCCTGGGATCAACTCTCAAGGGTGCACATAGAGTCCTCACTCACAAATATTATGTCGATGAGTTTTACGACGCCTACTTCGTTTCTCCACTGCGCGACATAGCCCAATTTCTCTGGAAAATAGTCGATGTCGTTATCATTGACGGTATCGTCAATGGAGTTGGCCAAGCCTGCATGCTGATCGGCGGCCTAAGCAGCTTTCGCATGTCTGGAAGCCTACATCGTCATGGCATGGTAATGATCGTTGGCATTGTCTGTATGCTGTCCGTGTTGTTTTTCTGAGTACTTCTAGCAAATAGGCTATCAACAGATGGACTTTCTCAATTCTCACATTTTGTCGATCACGACGTTCGTTCCCTTGCTGACTGCGATTACTGTGCTCTTGAGTCCCAAGCTTGCGATCGCAAGATGGGTTTCAATGGGTGGCTCGATTTTAGCTTTCCTTGCCAGTCTGCATGTTTGGTTTTATTTCGACCCTCAAACAGCGGGACTTCAATTTACCGAAATGCATGATTGGATGCCCAGTTTTGGCATCCGCTACATTATGGGGGTAGATGGGCTTAATCTTCTTCTGATTATGCTGACCACCTTCCTGACACCATTGATCTTACTGAGTGTTTGGCACGTAGATGATAAAAAGCAAAAAGCGTTCTTATCGTTGTTTATGACTCTCGAGTGCGGCATGCTCGGGTCTCTGGTCGCCTTTGATTTGGTCTTCTTCTACGTCTTTTGGGAAGCGATGCTAATCCCGATGTACTTCATCATCGGTCTTTGGGGCGGAAAGAATCGCATTTACGCAACGACGAAATTCATCATTTATACCTTCGTAGGCTCGCTACTCATGCTAGCAGCTATGATTGTGCTTTATGTGCTGCACTTTCAGCAGACTGGCATTTATACCACCAACCTGCTTGACCTTTATGGCACTAGCGCTGAGTACAGCACGCAAATGTGGCTTTTTGCTGCCTTTGCGCTCGCCTTTGCCATCAAGGTGCCTATGTTTCCCTTCCACACTTGGTTGCCCGATGCGCATACCGAGGCCCCTACCAGCGGATCTGTGATCCTGGCCGGCGTTCTGTTAAAACTCGGTACTTACGGATTAGTACGATTTGCAATCCCTCTTTTCCCCCAGGCAACTGCCACCTTTGCTCCCGTCATGGTCGCACTTGGGGTGATCGGCATCATTTACGGGGCACTTACAGCGTGGATGCAGAAAGACGCGAAGAAGATGGTCGCATACTCTTCAGTCTCGCACCTTGGCTTTGTCGTGATTGGTTCGGTTGCTGTCGTCAGCGGCGGAGCTGCCTTATCTGCTGAGGCGCTGACCGGAGCCGTTTATCAGCAGATCAACCACGGGATCAGCACCGGAGCCCTGTTCTTCCTAGTTGGATGTATCTACGATCGCCGCCACACCAGGATGCTGGCCGATTTTGGCGGTATTGCCAAAGTGATGCCATGGTTTGCTGTCATGCTCATCGTTGCTACCCTCAGCTCGGTTGGTCTTCCTGGCACCGGTGGCTTTGTTGGTGAGTTTCTCATCCTGTTGGGTACTTTCTTATCGTCACCGCTCGCTGGCGCTACGGCGGCACTTGGAGTGCTGCTCGGCGCTGTATATATGCTGACACTTTGCCGAAAGATCCTCTTCGGACCGCTTGATAATGAAGAGAACAAAACCCTTGAGGACCTCAGTCCCCGAGAGTTTGCTTATCTTACTCCACTTGCTGTCTTGGCCGTGGTGATGGGCGTATTCCCTAACCTGTTCCTGGATAAAGTCCGCCCTTCTATTGAAAATTTGGCAAACAACTTTCGGAATTACAAAATTGTCGCTGAAGCACCGCTTGGATCTGAATATCTACTCGGAGCAGATCAAAAGGAGACGGGACGTTGAACTTCAATATTCCTTCACTAACCTCTGAATTTTACCTAACTACCTCCCCCGTTCTGATCTTGTGCATAGGCGCCCTGATCTCCATGTTACAGGGGGTATCGCGTCACTTAGGCAGCGAGAAGGCCGTATATACAGTTCTTGTCCTTAGCTTAGTAGCAGCCTTAGCCGCTACTTTGGCCACTACTCCTGGTGTTGAGACCTTTTATCTGGGCGGTAGCTATCTAGCTGGGGTGCTTTCTCGCTTCGGCCAGGGCCTAATCCTAACCGTAGCCTTGATTGTTGCGCTGCTTTTCAAGTCTACGTTTCTCAGTGACAAATTCTTCCGTGGGGAAATTACGTCACTCTATCTCATGGTCATCACAGGCATGCTCATCACGGTAGCTAGCGAAGACCTGGTAACACTTTTTGTTGGATTAGAGCTGTCTTCAATAGGGCTTTATGCTCTCGTTGGCTACTTAAATCCATCCAGAAGAAGTCAAGAGGGAGCAATTAAGTACTTCGTACTCGGATCATTTGCCGCTGCCTTGCTTCTATTTGGATTCGCCCTACTTTACGTGTCAACGGGTTCACTTCGATTGAGCGAGGTGAGTCAGGCAGTTCCAAAATTGATCGGACATAATTGGGTCAAAGTTGGTGTAGTGTTTTCGCTGGCTGGCCTCTCCTTCAAACTTGCCCTTGCTCCGTTTCACCTTTGGGCACCCGATGCTTATGAATCAGCGCCTACAGGGCTCACGGCCCTTATGGCTACCACAGTGAAAGCAATGGTCATTGTACTTGCCGCAAGATTCTTTGCCGGTAGCCTCGCCTCGGTCTATGAAGTTTGGCTGCCAGCTTTGATGTTTACGGCTGCGATCTCGATGATTCTTGGCAATATTATGGCATTGGTCCAATCGAGTCTGAAGCGCATGCTCGCGTATTCATCGATAGCCCACAGTGGTTACATGGCAATCGCAATTTGCGCTAGCAGTGGGAGCACAGGTAACTTGCCTGTTGCTGCGGTTCTCTACTACCTCGTTGGTTATACGATTATTTCACTCGGTGCCTTTAGTATTATCATGTGGTTAGAGAACAAAGATAACGACAACCTGCTACTCGATGACATCTCCGGCTTAGCCAAGACTCATCCGTGGGCAGCATTCGGTCTGGCTGTGTGTATGTTTAGTTTTGCTGGTATGCCACCGACGGTTGGTTTCATCGGTAAATTCTTTGTCTTCAATGCAGCGATGATTAATCATCTAACCGGCCTGGTTATTATCGGCGTGGTAGGGAGCTCGATCTCACTCTTTTACTACCTTAGGGTTATAGTCAGACTCTACATGTCTGAGCCTCTGCATCTACCCACCCCCCTTACCCCAACGCGGTCTTGGGTAGTCGCCACTGTAGTGGGAGTTACGGTTGCTGCGAACTTCGCTCTCGGTACCGTTTTGCCGGAAGCGGCGATGAGATTGATGGTAGATACCTCAAAAGAGGTCGCTTCTGCTCCCGTGTCCGAGAAGTCGGGAACAGTTGCCCACTAGCTCTTATTGGAAACGCTTGGCGATGGCGGCACGGAGTGCTTTGCCTTCGCCCACTCCGAGACCTACAGTGATCCCTAGGTAGCAGCCACCGAATGCCCCCAGTATCACGACACCAGCTGCAACAGGGTTTTGGCCGGTCGTAATCATTTTGGCACAAAAACCTACCGATGCGCTAAGTACGGTTGTAATGCTTAACTTCAGCAATAACTTTGGACTGAGTGACACATCTCCAACTACTTTCACAACAGCGAACCTTAATAGCACGAACTCGACCCAGCTTGAGAGTCCAGCTGCGCTTGTTAGCATGGCGGCCCCGGCGATCAGTGATAAGCCCAGGGCACGAGATAGAACTAAGGCAGCAGCTGCACCGAGTGACGCAGTTAAGCCGACCCTAAGACAGGCAAACTTTAGAGGAGTGCGAGAATCGCCAATAGCATAGAATGCCGTTGAGCAAAGTCGTCCCAGAGTTGATGGCAATAATCCGATGGCATATCCGCCTAAAATTAGCCAACCATCGGTGGCATCTTTGGTCGTAAAGGCACCAGTTTGATAGACAGCAGCTATGATGACATCACCTAAAACCACCATAGCGCCGACCGACGGGATCACAAAAAAAGCTACGCGAGCCAATCCTCGCTCTAATTTTTGCCTAATTTGCTGATGGATCAACTTTTGATTGCCAATTACGGATGACATGGCGGGAAGTTCCGCTGCAGAGACAGACATGCCAAACAAGGATATCGGTAGCAAATAAAGTGTTTGGGCATAGGCCATAGCGGAATAAATTGCCGGACCAAGAAAACTTGCAATGATGCCGTCGATATAGGCACTGACCTGGACAACGCCACGACTTGCAAGAACTGGTAGAAAATTTCTGATAACCCTCTGCACTGAAGGGTCCTTGATGGTGAACTGAATTTTCACACCCTTCAGCAATTTCCAAACTTTGGGTAGCTGCACGACAAGCTGCAGTAGACAGCCCACCACTGTCCCCCAAGCTACATCTTCAACCATGGCATATTTGGCGGCTAATCCGGAGTCCTGGGCAGCACCGGACCAAACCAGGGCCACGATAATCGACAGATTCCAAAGCACAGGCGCCAAGTAACTTAAAAGAAAGTAGCCATGACTGTTTAAGACCCCCAAGCACCACGCCGACATGACCAGTAAAGCGATACCTGGAAACATGATCCGGACAAGGTTTATGGTAAGCTGTCGTACCTCTGGAGCCTCAAAACCTGGCGCCAAAATATCAATCATAACTGGCGCAAACATAACTCCTAGCGCGGAAAGTATAGTAATAATGAGCAACAAAATGGTCGCCACAGATCCGGCAAGGCGCCGAGCTTCCTCTGTCTGGCCCTCAGCGTGGAGCCTCGCATACACAGGGATAAATGAAGCTGAAAGGACTCCTTCTCCGAATAAGTTTTGTAAGAAATTTGGGATGCGGAGTGCCGCCTTAAAAGCTCCAGCTGCAAGAGAATTGCCGAGGTAATGGGCAAATACCCGGTCTCTGACAAGGCCGGCTATGCGAGAAAGGAAAATCCCGACCGCGACGGCTATGGCTGCTGGGGTTTTAGGACGACCCACAAATTACTCCTCAATCTTCGGTTATTTGAGATTCTAACACTCTTGCGCCGCGGCAAGTTACTGATTACCGTAATCCTTATGTATCCAATTCTTTTAAGATACGGCTCATTCTTATTGCCATCTTGGCACGCGATGTATGCTATCGGGGCCCTGGCGTCACTTTGGCTGTTTTTGCGCCTTGCTCGCAAAAATGTTCCAAGTGTGACTTGGCCACAGCTGTCACGAGTCTTCGCAATTTGCTACGTTGCCGGTTACTTCGGTGCACGGCTGTTATCCATTTTGATTGAGGAACCAGAAGTTACGGGGATTCATGCAACACTCTTGGCCCTTTTCAGATTCGGTCCTATGACATTCTATGGCGGAGCCTTAGCAGCGGCACTTTGCGGTAGCATCTACGCCGCAAAAAACCGCTTGCCGCTCGTCGCCCTTTTTGACTGCGCAATTCCCGCTGGCCTTTTAGCTCTTGGGATAGGGCGTGTAGGATGCTTTTTAAACGGGGACGATTTCGGCAAGGCTGTACCAATGTCTACGGGAGAAGCCCCACCCTTTTGGGCGGTCGTATTGCCAAATTTAGGTGACCATATTCCGCGCTACCCCGTTCAACTCATGGAATCATCGTTAGCGCTGCTACTCTGCCTGGTATGTGTAGTTCGCGGCGATCGCCATGCGCCGCGCGGCCTTAGTGCTGTCCTGGGCATTGGTGGGTACGCAGCGATAAGATTCTTACTCGAATACCTGCGGGATGATTTTAGAGGCACGATACCCTGGACTCAACTCTCCACCTCCCAGGGTATCAGCCTTGCCTTGGTGACCGTCGTGGTTTTTGCGCTGTTAAGAATGCGCAAAATTACTTAACTAGGTGACGCAATAGCGCCCAAAGAGCCGGCCTCTCCACCTAGATCGGCGCCGTTATCGTCATCTATCGGCATTTCGGAGGCTGGCGCAGTATTTGCTCCTGCCACGGGCGGAGTCATACTTGCGAAAACGCTCACCGGCACGTGATAAATGACATCTGTACCCGCGCGGCGCACGAGGTAGTTTGCATTATCACTTTCAATCTTGAATACGTCGATTGATAGGGGTTTTTTCTTAGGATCGTCATATCCTAGGACGATATGATGCAGCGGAGCTGACCCTAGATTCTTGGCCTCAGGAGCTGACGGGGGAATAAACTTGTCAGTTTTGGCAAACTCTAAATCTACTACAAACGCGCGAATATGAGGCAAGTCAGAAGGCTTGTCTTTCACGTCTAACTTGAGAATCCCCTTTTCATCGAACTTTTCAGAATCACTCGAAGCGTACCAACTTCCCGCAATATTTTTATAGAGCTGTCCATCGATTGAAATAGACTTGGCACTTACCATGTCCGATTCTAATATCCGCCTGTTGCGAAAATCCATAATGTCACGCTTGTATTTGTCCCTTAGACCGTCACCTAATTCGTAAAGTGTGGGCTTTTGGTCAACAGAGGCGAATACTTTACCACCAAATTCTAGAAATTTAATTTCAGTTGGCACTCCGTTATCCGCATTGAGAACAACTGAGACTTCAGGCATGGTCAGAGCTGCTTTTAGAGTATCGTCCGGCGTGTCCACAAAGTTAGAGGCTCTTAGGTTGCCAAGATCTTCGACAAATTCCCGAACTGCGACACTGTCCGCCTGTAATTGTTCTGGAGCAACGATAGAATACTTGCCATCCACTCGGGGGAGCACGATTTCGGGCTCGCCGCGACGCTGATACCGTAGCGACTTCAACCTAGACTCATCAATTTTAACGATAGTCTTATCTCGGAATTCTGCTGCTGTTTTAGTGGTGGATACGAGAATGTGCTGACTCCCGATATATACTTTGTCGCTGTCACTGGTACGAAAGTATACCTCATAGCCTATTGGAGCTTTTTCCCCAATAAAGAGGGTCCAATCTGAGGGGTTTTGCCCTGAAGTCCTCATCCTTATAAAACGTTTCGGATGCGCAAGCCCGTAATCGGCCCAGCGACTTTTGTCATCACTTACCACCTTGGCAAAAGAGTAGCCCGTAACAGTCTTCACAAGATTATCAAGTGTGCCCGCATCGGCGGGCGCATCTACAGGTGACTTCAGTCGCCACAGTCCTTCAACCTTCGTTACCTCTACGTCGACTGGCTTTACGCCCTGTGCACTATGGTCGTCTTCAACTACGGGGATCGTTGTGTCCATTTCTGAGTGATATTGAAAATCAACGACATCTTCAGCCCTGAACTTAGTTAGCTTGTTCTTATTTTCCTCAAGCTCTTGATCCTTTTTTGTTTGCCATTCGTCCCAGGTAGCAACTCCACCTAGAGCAAGTAGGATCACCGCTAGTAAGCCGGAAATTTTTAGCTTTTTATTCACGCCCTTCTCCTCTTCAGCCAGGCAAGAGTGCCGCCGCCTAAGAATACGAACGGATATATAAAGGCAAGGAAAAGAAGGACTAATTGACTCTTGGCAGAGGTTAGCTGGATGGTGCTTTTAGTTGGGTCTTTCGGTCGAATAGAGATAAAATCCTCATCCTGAAGTAAGAAGTTGGTCATGTTCAAGAACATATCCCGATGCTCCGCCAATTGTGCGCCCTGATTCGCGGCAAAATCCACTGATCCAGTGGCCACAATGCGCGTTTCCTTAGTTTTTGGGGCACCTTCACCTTTTGCCGCATCTGTTTTGGTAGCTTTATCATCAGAACTTGCAGTTGCTAATGCAGGAGCCTGAGCTTTACCCGTGGACACCGCAATCACTGGAAACGAGCCTGTCTCCCAACGGTCTTCCGTAAGATTTTCTAAATCACTTGCGGATTTGACGTTTTTGACTCGGATCATATCCTTACTGGTCTTACCGACCATTTCGACCTTAAATTTATTTACGTTTTCCTTTAACTCTTCAAGCGAGCGAGTGTTACGAAAAACCAGCTGAACCTGTGACATCCGTGAAAAGTCCTTGGATATCGGGCTAAACTCATCAAACTCGCTGACAATAGCGTTGTTTTGGCCAATCATCTGCGCCCTAATGTCGTTAGGTGCCAGTATCAGTAAATCGTCCTGATACTTAAGACCAAATTTTTCCAAAAGTTTATTTAAAGAGGAAACAGGAACAAGTGCGTCGGTCATTACCAACAACGCGCCGCCTTGTTTCAGATAGTCCTCGAGAATTCTGGTTTCCTCTTCCTTGAATTCATACTTCGGTCCAGGGATGACAACGAGGTCTGCGTCTTCTGGAATTTTCGCAGTTTCTAGTAAAGACAGTTCCTCGACATTATCCTTATTACCTTCAAGTTCTGCAGCAATCTGCCCAAACCCCGTAGCATCGCTACCTTTTAGGGCGCCCTCGCCATGTCCCTTTGTAAAGTAGACTTTTTTCGTCTTATTCTTAAGCACACTAACTAGCGCATTAGTAACTTTCTCCTCACTAAATGCGGTTAGACGTTTTTCTTGACCCTTATATGTGAATATAGCTGTATTTGGATCGGTGATTTTTGCCGCTAATACGGCAGTGGGATTTGATCGTGGATCAATAAACTCAATCTTTAATACAGCGCCCTTTGCCTGATATAAATTAAGAGTGTCTCGCAAATCAGTCGCGACCTTCTCATCAGTGGTGAAAACCTTGACCGCAACATAATCTCCAGTATCTTTGATTTGTTGAACAACTTTGACAGATTGGTCTGACAAAGTGTTCAATTTGTCTCTGCTGAGATCTACACTTTTGTTAAACCTTGGGCGGGCCGCCAAGACGGCAACACCGACGATGATCAATGTACCCAGAAGTACCACCAAGCCGGAGCTTGCTCCGTACTTGGCACCTTTTCTTTGGAACAGTAACTTGAAATTATCGATGTCCATGATCACCCACAAGGTCACAATTGTTGCCGACAAAGCCCAGGTGAGTTGAAGAATCCATTGATGTTCAGGCAAAGCCGAGCCCACGGCGGTGCCGAGTGCAGCGACAAGTACAGCTAAGAAGGGCAAAATTAGTAGACCAGGTTTCATCTTAGCTTACCTCCAGCGCTGCGAGTCTAAAACGACGTTGGTAAAAAACAGGAAAAGAGCAGCAAAACAAACAAAGTAGGCGGTGTCATTGACCGTAAGCATGCCTTTGAAAAACATGTCTAAATGGTCTGTAGATGCAATATACTTGAGGACACCTTCAAATAGACTCCCACTGTTAAAACTAGGCGCCAGCCAGTTTAGTATCAAAAGCAGGAAGAGCCCAAACATCGTGAACAGAAATGCCATGAACTGGTTGGTTGTCATCGAGGACACCCACAGGCCAAATGCTAATTGGGCGCACATTAAAAGAAAGATCCCAAGGTAACTTGTCAAAATCAGGCTGCCATCAGGGTTACCAAAGGCTTTAATGTATAAGGGATAGACGGATGAACATGCGAGCACTAGCGCCAAAATAGCGGCCGTTGCGATAAACTTGCCGAGAACGATCTGGGTAGCTGTAACCGGCGAGGTTTGCAAGAGACGAATTGTTTGATTCCGCCTCTCCTCCGAGAAAGAGGACATAGTGACCGCTGGAATCACGAGCACCAAAATAAAGTGTAAATTGTAAAAAAGCGCGCGGAGTAATTGCTCTAAGGTTGGTGCTTCACCACCATACATCGGCGCCCGCTGGGTGATATCGACAAAGGTATGAAGAAAACTATAGAAGAAAACACCCATGAACCCTAGAAAGAAGAAGAAAATAGCGCAGCCTTTTGGGGATGCGAATGTGGCGCGTATATCACGCCATGCGATAGTAAATACTGCCGTCATTATTTTGTGACCTCCAAGAACTCATGTGTTTATTGTCATTAATGTGTAAGTTGAAAAAAAACATCTTCAAGGGAATGTGTCTTTAGCGTCAGCTCGCGAAGCCCGTAGCTGCCGTTCACCACTACTTTAGACACCTCGGTTATTACCTGCTCATCGGCAGCCTTGGCCAAACCGAATTCCAACTCACCATTTTTCGGATCAGTGAGTCTCACACCGCTCAATTGATTGATAGCGCCCAAATCGCGGGCCAATTGATCGACATTATTTGCGACGCGCATCCGGTATATGCGGCCCGCCTCAGCTTGGCGCGCTAACTCCTCTACGGAACCCTGCTGAACAACGACACCGTTATGGATAATGACGATTCGATCACAGGTGTTTTGCACCTCACTCAGGATGTGTGAACTGAGTATAATAGTATGCTGTCCCGCAAGGGATTTGATCAGCTCGCGAATGTGCAATATCTGATTAGGATCCAAACCCTCTGTTGGCTCATCTAGAATTAAAACCTCAGGGTTGTGCACAATAGCCTGTGCCAAAGCCACTCTCTGCCTATAACCTTTTGAAAGATTTCCAACCAAACGATGGCGTACATCGCCTAATGACAAGCGATCCAAAGCGTCATCGACTTGTTTACGCAATTGCACCGCCGGAACCTTGTGTAAACGTGCCGCGAATGTCACATAGTCAGCTACGCGCATTTCCAGATGGAGGGGGGCGACATCGGGTAAATAACCTAATCGTCTCTTAGCCTCCAAAGGCTGATCCATGATGTCAAAACCGGCTATCTTAGCCGATCCTGAATCTGCTCCTATGCAGCCACACATGATATCCATTGTTGTCGTCTTACCTGCACCGTTAGCGCCCAAAAATCCAACAATTTGACCTGGCTCAACCTTGAATGACACATCTCGTAGCGCCTGGATTGATCCAAATCGCTTAGTCAGACCGTTTACCTCGATCATGCGTCAACACCCCCAACCGACCCTTGGTTTGAAACTCTATGAGATCAAGACTATAGTTTTTAGATGAAACGATATTAAGATTCCATATTAGGCAGTTCGGACAGGTAGTCAAGAATGACAAAAAAATCTATTTCAGACCAAATTTTTTGGCCCCTAGGGCAGCAAGACTTCGAACACGCCTTACCTACTGGCTACAAACCTTCGACGTCTTTCCTGAACCAGCGGCGATTTCGCCAAAGGAGCCACAGAGTTTGGTTTTTTGTTCATCAGACAAAGGAGTGGGTAGGCTTGCTACTTGACTATCAATGCTAGCTGCTACCTTCTCCGCAATCCCCCCCCCCAACTGACCACGAAGTGCCTGCGTAGAGTCGCCAGATGCCGCGACTTTATCTTGGCCACTCCTAATACTTCCAAGCGCGGTAGTTAGGGTCGCTCGGACCGATGCAGGCGCCTTAGCCAACTGGGCAAATCCAGCATCGACAGCGGCAAGATCGTATACAGTTGCAGAAAACTGGGTCGTACGAGCAGAGGCGGAGCAAATCCCACTCGATGGCAGGATAGACTGCATTGTTTTATTCAAGCTACTGATGGCATTAATGTAGGTATCTGGATTATTAGCTGCTTGATTGCTTCCCGTGACTCGAGCAACCCTCAGCTGCAGATTGGTTTGCGGTGGAGATACGGTTGCGTAAGTGAATACCTGGTTGAAAATAACAGCTTCAGTCAGATGGGTAAATGCCCACAGGAAATGGGCCTGATCCGCGTATTGCCTCTCGCGCGTCGTACTATTGCATACTTGCCGCAGATCAAGCTTGCTACGCACACTTTCAGACACAAATGGGCACGTGGCTAAAACCGCCTCATTTAGATAATTTAATCGAGGCACTGAAGATCGGACAGTTTCAGCACAGGATGGAAGGATTAACGGCAAATCCTCTACAGTGCGATCTAGGGTACCGAGCGACTGAAGCTCATCCATAGTCAAGCCAATGGCTGTTTTGAGGGCTGTCATTGTGGCTGCAGCCCCCTCGCCACTTGCACCTTTAGCGGCGATCAGGGCTTGAGCCAAATTGAAAGGGTCGCCGCCGGCTAAGCCGAGATTGATGAAACCATATAGTATGGACGCCTGCTCAGATTCGGGATTCAAAGCTAGAGCGTTACTCGCGTGCCTGAGTGCGACATCAAACTTTCCACGGTCATAATTCGTCCTGGCCATATCGAGCTGATTCTCAAAGTCCTTCTTGTGCTCGCTAGGCACAGTACGACCAAGAATGTTTTGGTCCGCGCCGCACGCCAACAGCCGCAGAACCGCCATTAGTATAACCAGGATGCGCCACTGGCGCTTAGCAACCACCTGGCCAAGCTGTTGGAGAAGCGCTTGCATAGTCAAAGCCTACGATCAAGTTAGTACGGGCGGCCAATAACCCCGACCGCATGCTGAATTTTCTCAAGCTTTTCTCTGGCAAGGACTCTAGCTCTAGTTGATCCGGTGAGCACGATATCACGGAGATCATCAGGTCGTTTGATAAGCTCAAAATACCGATCACGCATAGGCCCGAAAACCGACTTGATCTTTTCAATAAGCTCAAGCTTCGCGTGGCCATAACCGAAACCTCCAGCCCTATATTTATCGGCCAATTGACCGACCTCAGCTGGGGAGCCTAAAAGCCTGTATAATGCGAACACGTTACAGCTGGAGGGATCTTTAGAATCCGCCAATGCGGCCGACCCCGTCACGATTGACATGACTTGCTTATGCCACTCTTTGTCAGTGGCAAAAATGGCGACAGTGTTGTTCTTAGACTTACTCATCTTCTCACCGTCTGTCCCTGGAACCACAGCCACATCGTCCGAGATCAATGGTTCTGGCAAATGCATCAAGGGCCCGTAACGGTTATTAAATCGCTGAGCAAAATCGCGCGTCATCTCTAAATGCTGCTTTTGATCCTGCCCCACTGGCACCACGTCAGCGTCAAACATAAGGATGTCTGCGGCCATCAGTACCGGATAGTTAAATACGCCCATGTTGACATCGATGCCTTTAGCCTGGGTATCCTTGAAGGAGTGAGCACGCGTCAGCATACCGTAAGGTGCCTGGCAACCTAGGATCCAAGCCAACTCGCATACCTCAGGGACCGCAGATTGAGCATAAAGGAGCCCTCTTTGTGGGTCCAGACCGCAAGCGAGCATAGTCGCAAGCAAGGTGAACGAATACTGCCTCGTTTCAGCGGCCGTATCAGAGCCGTTTAACGAGTGAAAATCGGCAAGAAAAAAGAAAAAATCGTACTGATTCTGTAGGTCAATGAGGGGCTTATAGGCGCCGAAATAATTACCTAAGTGTGGCGTCCCCGACGGACGCGAGCCGGTGAGAACGCGTTTTTTGGACTGTCCCATAGACCTCCCCAGTACCCAAAGAGGGCATACTACTCCTCAACCTCAAAAAAATCATTACACTATCTTCTCGCAGGAAAGAGAACCTGTTAATATTTAAGAGCTAGTTAACCAGTAGTCGACGCCAGGCTAGCGATGACTTCACCTGCCGGGCGTCGGAGTTTAACGGACAGGGAGACTCAAGCCGTGGAAGGTACCCTCACCAAAGACGCTCTGATTGAGATGATTCGTGACAAAGTCGGCTATCCTGTCAAGGAAGCCAAGGAGATCCTCGAGATCATCCTTGAGGAGATCAAATCTCGGCTAGAAGAAGGCAAAGAGGTCAAGATCTCTGGGTTCGGTAAATGGACCGTGAAAGAAAAACGCTCCCGTCCGGGCCGCAACCCCCACACAGGCGATCGGATTGAAATTTCCGCGCGCCGGGTTGTGACTTTTCACCCATCTGATAAACTTCGTGATTCGGTTAATAGCACCGTCAATCAAGGCGGCTAATTTTACCGACCCATGCGGTTTTATGCGGCTTACAAAAATTTACACCAAGATCGGTGACAAGGGGACCACGATGCTGGCTGATGGCACGATGGTCCCCAAGCATTCTTTACGCATTGAGACCTACGGAACGATTGATGAGCTCAACAGCTACCTAGGTTGGCTTCGCGATGTGCTCCGAGACACCGAACCTGGTAAATTTGCATCTCTGGTCTCACGCTTAACTTTGATACAGAATGAGATGCACGATTTGGGAGGTGAGCTCGCAACGCCCACCGACAGACTCAGGCCTGAGCGACAAAACTTGGTGTCTGCCGCGAGCGTTGGGCGCCTAGAGTCCGAAATCGATAGTTACAACGAGTCCTTACCAGCGCTGTCGAATTTTGTATTACCGGGCGGCCACCAAGCTAACTCAGCTGCCCACATCTGCCGCACCGTTTGCCGACGAGCGGAGCGACTCATCGTCCGCTTGGGCAGCGTTGAGGCATTGCGTGAAGAGCCACGCATCTATGTAAATCGACTTAGCGACTGGCTTTTTGTAGTTTCTCGGCACATCAGCATGACCCTAGGAGTGCCTGAGGTGCTGTGGAACCAAGGTGGAAAATCACGTCCCCATGACCAATCGTCAGTCCCCTAAAACTGCTTGGACATTGACAGTGGTTCTGCCAATTTTGGCAGCCATTGGCTGGTCGGCACACCCGGCACTCTTAGCCGCTTGGGCTATCTTTGACGCACCGTCTTTCACCCCGGAAGTGGTGCCTAATGGTGCCGATGAAGACCCCACCTTGAAACGACAGATCCAGCGTCATTTCCTACGCCATTACGTTTACATTCCAACAGACGACATCGTCTCTGTGAACCCAGATCCAATCCCAGCTAATGATACTGCGTCTTTAGTTATGCAAAAAGCCTGTGGCCGAGGTAGACTATTCGTCTGGATACCCTTCAAAATACGTCTACCCTTTGCTGGTGAAAAGGTCTTCGAGTGGTGTTGGAAACCGCAGACAAAGAACTCGTAACAGTTAATAATTTGGCGTCTGTAACATCAGACTCAGTTGAGTGCCGCATTCCACTAAGAGAGCGTTTTGCTAGCTTGAAAGAAAAACTCGGAGACGTTGAAGAACTGCTCGAGCAACTGATCGGTTGGACTCACGACATCGTCGGAACGGCGGAAATCGTGACTGCACACGAGAGGTTTCACTTAGAGAATGGCAAGGTTTTTCATGACGACCCATTCTATGACTCACGTACCACCTATTTCTTCGATCACTTTATTTTCGATCGAAAATTAAACGGACATGGATCCAACTGCGACACTTACTCTGGCTTAACGCCATGTCAACTCTTCCTCTCGCGAGCTCAGCAGGAGTCCCCTGCGCTCCCGATAGAGGTGGCAGAGGCCTTAGATTCTCTGAGTCATTTTAGGCATTCCCTGTACCAAATTCATAAAATATCTGAAAAGCAAATGACTCTAGTTGACTTAATCGATTCAGCACGAATTTCGATTCACGCTAAACCAAGGGAGCATTTCCGTGGAATTGAGAAAAAAACAATCCTTCAAGGATATGTTTTCAATCTTGGCACATTCCACTACTTGAGCTCCGGGATTGTACTCCACCCGCTAAAAGCTAACCGGCTGATTAAAAAGCTAATCAAGCAAAGCCTAAAGGATGGGCATAATCGCAAACAAGTTCTACCCTTACTGGCTAACTTACAATTGCGATACCTGCGTCACAAACACGTGCATCCAAAGCTCATCTACAAAAATCAAGCCCCCTAAATTGAATCATCTAAACAAAGTGCTCCCCCTTGCCGATGAAGCAAGGGACGATTTGGAGCACTATGAGCAATCCGCTGAAAACTTATCTTATCGAGGGATCGCACCTCAGCGATAAGGATTATATTCGCGCGGAACAACTTGCAGCCAAAGAAACCATCACTCTCATGCACGCTGTGGAGCAGCTTCAGTTAATGCCTGAGGCCGCAGTGTTAGACGTTTTCTCACGATTTTATAAAATCCCTAAAACCAAAATCGAAGATATGGAAATTCCACAGCCGATCGTTGCCCTGTTACCGAAAGACCTGGCTCATAAGCATAGAGTTCTGCCTATCGACCGCGCTGGCAACAACATCATCATCGCTACAGGTGACCCAAGAAACCAGAACGCAATAAATGCCATAAGATTTTCTGTCGGTTTTTTTCCAAAACCTGTATTGGCGAGCGAGCTCCGTATCACCGAGGCTCTCACAAAATACTACGGTCGCAAAATTCTGGACATTGAGGCTTTAAACGAAGCGGGCGACGTCCAAACTAGAGCCCAGCAAAAAGTCGAACGCCAAGACATTTCAAATAACGAAAAAGGCGACGGACCCATCATTAAGCTTGTGAATCAAATCCTGATTCAATGCTTAGTTAGACGAGCGTCTGATATTCATATCGAACCGTATGAGTCCTATCTCAGGATTCGGCTACGGATTGACGGTGTTCTCCATGAGATCGCACGACCGCCCATTTCCATGAAAGCTCCGCTAATATCGCGGATAAAAATTATGTCCCATCTAGACATTGCGGAGACTAGGCTTCCCCAAGACGGGGCCATAAACATCACTATCGACGGCAAACCAGTAGACTTTCGGGTAAGCTCTTTGCCGACTGTTTATGGCGAAAAAACCGTTATGCGGATCCTGGATAAATCAAATCTCCAGACTGATATGACGCAACTAGGATTCGACCACGAAGAGCTTCAAAAGTTTAAATCATCCATTCATAACCCATTCGGGATGGTTTTAGTCACTGGGCCTACGGGTTCGGGTAAAACTACGACTCTATACTCAGCGTTAGCTGAACTAAATCAGGAGTCTGATAATATCATGACTGCCGAAGATCCAGTGGAATACAACTTGGAGGGTATCAACCAGGTTCAAATGAAACCAGATATAGGGTTAAATTTTGCCTCCGCACTCCGGTCTTTTCTCAGGCAGGATCCAGACATTATCATGGTGGGAGAGATCCGCGACCTAGAAACTGCCGAAATTTCGATCAAAGCTGCACTTACAGGGCATATGGTCCTATCGACGTTGCATACCAATAGCGCTACAGATACCATTTCACGTTTATTAAATATGGGCGTTGAATCGTTCAATTTAGTGTCGGCATTGACTTGTGTGACAGCTCAACGACTTATGCGAAAAATCTGTGAGAAATGCCGTGTTCCAGATGATAGCGTCAACTCTACGATAATGATCGAACTTGGTATCCACCCTCAGTACGCAGACAAGGTGAAAGCATACAAAGGGGCTGGTTGCCCTAATTGCAATGGCACTGGCAACAAAGGTCGCGTCGCAGTACATGAGGTGCTTAAACTCAATGATCCTGTTCGTGAATCAATCCTTGATAATGCACCTGCGATGAAAATCAAAAAGATTGCTATGGCAAATGGAATGCGAACACTCCGCCAATCCGCATTGAACAAAATGGCCCAGGGTATCGTCGATGTCCATGAGATCATCAAGACAACAACCTCTGACTCCGATGACAATCAACACGCTAAGAAAACGACGCAACAAAAGGGAGCAGCATGAACTACTCACTCCCACAGCTTTTGAAGGCACTTGTGGATCAGGGCGGCAGTGATCTCCACATCACCAGCGAATCTCCACCACGCATGCGCATTCATGGAAATCTACTGCCCGTAGAGTTGCCTCCACTTGACGGCAACGGTACCAAATCTCTCTGCTACAGCGTTCTAACAGAAGAGCAGCGCCGAGAATTTGAAGAAGGAAAAGAATTAGACTTTGCTTTTTCTATAACGAATGTAGCGCGATTTCGCGCAAATATTTTCATGCAACGAAACATGGTGAGCGGAGCATTCAGGGTGATTCCTCAAAGAATCACAACGATGGACCAATTGGGATTAGCTCCAGTGCTTAAAGACCTCTGCACTTTACCTCGTGGACTAGTGCTCGTTACCGGGCCTACAGGATCTGGCAAATCCACCACCCTAGCTTCGATGATAAATCATATTAATGATACGCGACAGGGCCACATACTCACCATCGAAGATCCAGTTGAATTTATTCATCAACATAAGAAATGTACCGTTAATCAACGCGAGATTGGCACGGACACGAAATCGTTTGCGCGTGCTTTGAAGAGTGCCCTTCGGGAAGATCCCGATGTAATTTTAGTGGGTGAATTAAGAGATTTAGAAACTATTAGCCTCGCCCTTACCGCCGCGGAGACCGGTCACTTGGTCATGGCAACTCTGCACACTAATACGGCGATCAGCTCATTAAACAGATTGATCGACGTATTTCCTCCTCACCAACAAGTACAAGTTCGAGCCCAAATTTCTCTGTCTCTCGCCGGAGTCATGTGTCAATCCCTAATACCAAGCACCGCAGGTGGGCGCGTCATGGCCATGGAAATACTCATACCAAACAAAGCGATTAGAAATCTAATCCGCGAAGACAAGTTACATCAGATTTATTCCTCTATGCAAAGCGGGCAGGAGGATTCGGGTATGCAAACCATGAACCGAGCTCTGATGAGCCTCATAGAGAGGCGGTTGATTACCCTCGATCAAGCTCTCGAAACCTCGCCAGAGCCGGAAGAGCTAGAGGAAATGATTACAAAACGCGACCAAAGAGGGCTTGCTGTTCACTCAAAGAGTAAATTGATACCCAAAAAGGGGGCTTAAGGTAAATCGTGGCTGAGTTTAAGTACAAAGCAAAAGACCTCCGTGGGCGGGTGAAGGTGGGTAAAATCCAGGCTGCCACAGCCGTCCAGGCAAAAGCGCAACTAACTAAAATGCGCATGCGCCCAATCACCGTCACGGCCGTAAAACTTGACGGTCCCGAGGACGAGTCTCAAGATTTTTTTTCAAAAATTTTCTTTCGAGACGACAAGGGCAAGCTGCAGATTCAGCTCGGAAGTGGCGCACCATCTGACAAAGAGCTTATTGTTTTCACAAAGCAGTTCTCGACAATGATTTCCAGCGGTGTACCACTCATTCAATCGATTGGTGTCTTAGCGTCCCAACAACCATCCGTGATGTTTGGTCGTGCCCTTGGAAAAATTCGCTACGCAGTCGAAAATGGTGCGACACTGAGTGAAAGTCTCGAGGCATTTCCCTCAATTTTTGATAATTTGTACGTGGCTATGGTACGTGCTGGAGAGGCAAGCGGCAATTTGGATGAGATCCTCTTGAAGCTAACCACCTATATAGAAAAAGCGGCAAAAATACGTGCTCAAGTCAAATCAGCAATGTTTTACCCAATCATGATCGTGACGGTAGCCATTACTGTCATTTCGGTGCTTTTGGTCTTTGTAGTTCCCACCTTTGCTAAGCAATATGAGGATGCCGGCAAGGAGCTACCTTGGTTGACGCAGCAAATTGTCGACCTGTCAGACTTTTTAGTAGCAGATGGGGTGTATCTGCTCATCGGCTTAGGCACTTCAATCTTTCTATTTCGCCGATATATTAAAACTGAGAACGGGCGTAAGTGGCTTGACAACAAACTGCTGAACGCCCCTGGATTTGGTGTGTTATTCCGTAAGCTAGCTGTTGGGCGATTTTGTAATACAATGTCGACTATGCTAACGTCTGGAGTAAATTTGCTCGAGGCCTTGAATATCTGTGCGGCATCTTCCGGCAACAAGGTTATCGAAAAATTCGTCGTTTCAGCGCGTACTGGTGTTGAGCAGGGCCGCAAACTTTCAGAGCCACTGGCAGATGGCGGACTTTTTCCCAAGATGGTTATCTCAATGATTCAGATTGGCGAACAAACTGGAGCATTGGATGACATGCTTCTAAAAGTTAGTGCGTTTTATGAGGAGGAAGTAGATCTAGCTGTGAAGACCCTACTCTCTATGATTGAGCCAGTGATGATAGCTGTCATCGGCGGAATTGTTGGCGTCATCGTGATCGCTATGTACCTGCCAGTATTCGATGCTGCAAGTCTGGTAGGTTAGATAATTATCTGGACTTCTGTAGCATCCAATTATGGCAGCACTCAGCGCAGGAATAGGCGAAACCGCCATCCTGGTAATCCACACTTGCCAAGTCCTTGCTTTGGCATCGGGGACACTCCACATGTGTGTGATTATAGAGGCAAGTAGATCGTCGACACTTCACGCCATCTAGCCCCTCAGGATCAAATGTAGTCGGACCGTGACAGACTGGACATCTTTGATGACTTCTACGCTCCACTTTTGCTTCGCTCCCAGGTACGGATTAGCTGTAAGCTAGTCCCCTGTCGGCAACTAGCACTTACTCGTGAGGACTTGCAATGACATCTACCAACCATAAAATTGATGGAACCAAAGCTGCCTTCATCAATGGCCAATGGCACAATTCGAACCGCACTATTGAATCTCGAAGCCCCGCAAACCTCGATAATATTCTAGGTGTATTTGGAGAGGCCGACAAGACACTGATAGCTGATGCCGCGGCTGCGGCACGCAAGGCCTTTAAGACATGGTCACGCACCCCGGCTCCAGTCCGCGCAGGAGTGATACAGAATTTCGGTCGACTGGTCGAATCCAATAAGGAGGCTCTAGCTAGTATCGTCACACACGAGATTGGTAAACCCTATAAGGAGGCACTCGGGTCTGTCCAAGAGGTCATCGACACGGCTAACTTCTTCGTATCCGAGGGACGACGTTTGTACGGCCAGACTGTCCCGTCAGAGATGCCTAATAAAGAACTTTTTACTTATCGACGTCCGATTGGTGTATTTGGTTGTCTCACTGCGTGCAACTTCCCAGTGGCCGTGCCTGCATGGTATTTTATTCCAGCACTAGTTGCAGGCAATACCTGTGTTTGGAAGCCCAGTGAAGACTCACTTCTGACTAGCTATTGGTTCACTGAACTGTGGGCTAAGGCCGGGCTCCCTTCTGGAGTGTTCAACACGGTATTTGGCGCCGGTGCAACGACCGGAGCAGCCTTTGTTGATCTTATCGAAAGCGGTGCCTTTGATAAAATCGGATTCACAGGTTCCACGACGGTCGGACGGCGCATCGGAGAGGTTTGCGGGAGATCGCTACAAACACCTTGCCTTGAGCTAGGGGGAAAAAATCCCATGATTGTTTGCTCTGACGCGGACCTTGAGCTTGCCGTCAATGGCGCATTGTTCTCCGGCTTTGGTACTGGAGGCCAAAGATGCACATCCCTCGGTAATCTGATCTTGCATGAAAAAATTTATGATCAGTTTGTGACTAAGTTGGTGAGTAAAGTTAGTCAGATTAAAATAGGCGATCCCTTCGACAAGGACATAACGTATGGGCCACTCATTAGTCAGCGATTCCTCGACAATCACCTCGATCATCTATCTACCCTTATTGAAAGCCATCACGAGCTACCTCTTGGAAACGGAGGTCACATCGGTCACGGTGTGACCTGGCAAAACTTCAGCGGCAATGCTGCGCGCGGGGTATATGCAAGACCAAATATTGTGCTCAATGTATCGATGAAGGACAGGATTTACGCGACCGAGACCTTTGGTCCACTTTTTAATGTTCTCAAATTTCGAGAATTTGACGAAGCCATGGCCATGGCAAACAATCACGGTTACGGACTTTCGTCTGCAATTTACACAAACGAACCGCGGACTATCTATCAATTTAAGCAAGATATTACTGCTGGCATGTCGAGCATCAATAATACAACTACGGGTGCGGAAGCTCACTTGCCTTTCGGCGGTAACGGCAAAAGTGGCAACGGTGGACGCCAATCTGGGATTTGGGTAATTGATCAGTTTACTAAGTGGCATGCGGTCAACTGGGATATGTCCGGTCGCCTTCAACTTGCCCAAATGGATACCGCCTACGTGGAACCGGATCTCCAGTTCCGCATAAGTTGACGATTATTTCCTATTGTTTATGGGTTGTTGCAAATCACCCTCAAGGCTTACAAGCATTTTTACCGATACTCTGTGTGTGAGGTAGGAGGTGCTTTTGAGCGCTTGGGGGGGAAGCGCACCATGTACCCATTAATCAGGACATCACTGCTCAGTATTTTGCTGTTCGGCAGCACCTATCTTTACTCTCAGCTTATTGCAAATGGTCGATATCTGTCCGTCTCCAACCATGTGCTTCACGCGTATTCTGAGATTCCAAGTACTGAACTGGTTGGAAAAGCTAGAGACATAATCGCAACCACTCGCCAGAGGGCACTACTTTATGAACGTTTAATCGAAAGCTCGCATTTAATCGATGGTATGGTGGTAAATCGCGGCGCCTCGGGAGAAATGCTAGATCAGTGTGACAGCCTACTATTCTCTTCGATTCGTTACGTAAGTCTCGCGAAATTAAGTTGGCTGGATGAGGCTTCGAAGGCCTGGGCTGCGATTGAAAGTTCCAAGGACCGCGACGCCTGGTTGCGCCATCCAAGATGTTATCGAAGTATTTCACGTGATATGTTGCTTGGCCTGCTCATAGCCATGACCCGCAGCCCTCCGCGATTCGAACAACACCTCAGTCAACTGATGTTCATGATCCATCAGAACAATGGCTTCTTTGGCACCGGCCCGGTGTATGTGAGCTACCTGTCCCCGGGATTAGCCCGACTTATGAGAGGCTTTGCAAAGCGCGATCTGAGGATAGCTCCGAAGATTCCTGACCTTATTGCGGCAGGCTATTCGACCGCTGAGATTGAGGTTTTGCTTAATCCGGCGGGATACACGTCTCACTTGGGGGGGCTAACCGCATGGCTTGAGATGGAGTTAAACGACCAGGGTCTTCACCTTGGAGATTCGCGGCTGAGCTTTCTCGGAGCGGCTGACTCTTTGGTTGCGCCCTTTGGCAAGTTTTCACTAACCGACCAGCGACTTGAATGGATCACTGACCGACTAATGAAGGCAGATCAGCAAAATCTTTTTTTTAGATATTTGCGCTTTAGATCCGTCGGCGGCCTTTCTAATACTGTTAGACTGAAGCTATTGAACGAGCTCATCACTATGAGACAGTTTCCAGCGGACCGTCTCCCAATGGACTGTGATCGGCACTCGGACTATCTTTGGCAGAGAGCCAATAAATCTGCGAATTACGACCCTATTCCATGCCAGATCGAATTTTCAGGTGTCGACTTCTTGTGGATGGCTGCTCTCCTCTTGGAGGGCTTGGATTCTAGCTCCCTTACATCACACTAGAATGCAATAGGGGCGAGATTATCCTGGTGATCTTCTGGCCTAACCACGAACCAAAGGACCATGCGCGTTTTCAGAGATTCGTATGAATTTCGATTAAACAACGGCCCTATTAGAGGTATTTGTGCAAAAATGGGGACATACGCCTTATCCCCACCTTTTCCACGCAGGTCCAAAATACTCGCTATGGTCGGAGTGCCTAATTTACAAATAACTTCGCTCTGAATCTCACTCATATTAACGTCAAGCTCTCTACCAGATCGATCCCGATAACTTAAATCGTATCTGATTCGTACTCGTTCCCGAGACAGCTCGGTTAATCCTACCTTAACCTTTAGACCCAACTGCTTCCATAGGGTTGGGGAACTCGCACGCGTTGCCTTAGATTCAGGAGGCTTCGATGTCAAAACCTGGTGCTCTGAGCCCGTTGAAAGTTCGATCGGTTGATTACCAACAATACGTACGACCGGCTCGGCAATCGTTTCTACTCGACGATCTTTCGCCATTGACTCGAACTTTGATAATAGTTCGATCTCCGATATTCCATGGGGCACCGCAGCGTCCGCATTAATTTTAGTATCAAGGCCTAGCACACGAGCCTCTGCCTCCTGGATCGAAAACATACGTATTTGCAACTGGTAGGGATGATCATTTCTATCTTCAAGACAGCGAAAGATGATCACACCCTCACTTAGGCCCCCCTGGGTCACTGCGTCTACTTCGGTTTCGGCAGAGTGGCGCGACGACGTATCACCGCAATAACTCATGACAGATAACAAATTCTTTCCAAGGGTACTGACCGCGTATCTGGGCCCTAATATTGCGGCAGTTTCTCTCTCCCAGTTAGCCAACGTATCGACATCTAGAGTTACGCTTAAGCGACAATCGGAACGTAATCGACAAAAGGTTTGCGCCCGCCGAAACCAGTCAACTGACTTCGTCTCACCAGAAATGATCCCAGCATCACTCTGACAACGAATCCCCGGTTCTTTACAAAGCCAAGGGGGCATTATCAAATTGCTCTCAGGCACTGCCGCCTTGCCAGCTTCCACAGAATCTGCCGCGATGACCTCGACCAATAACCTCGCGGCGTCTCCTCCCCCCGCCGACTGAACCGTATCTGCCGTTATCATCACGATCCCCGAACGGAGAGCCGTCAAATGCCATCGACCTTGGCCCACGTGAGCAACATCGATGATCCCTCGCCTCGACACGTGTAGACTTGATTCTTGGGGAAACGAGACTGACCGCACTTGACCCGGTAGCATCCTTACACTTCGATGTAACAACTCTGGCGCTGGATCTGCGACTAGGATGTCAGCGAATAGAGAACTGCCGAGGATAAAGACTATAAGAACTTTTGCGACCACTGCTGCGTCCCCTCTTCCAATCGTTGCCGAGAGATAAGGCCATAGCTGATAGTCGTACCCAATTGAAGTGACATGGGCTCGGTGACATAAGATGTCATTCCCGAGCCCAACTCGCTTTTCTACCGAAACTACCTGTAAGCATTTGTTTGGTGCGGTCGAGAGGACTTGAACCTCCACGCCTCGCGGCACCAGTCCCTCAAACTGGCGTGTCTACCAATTTCACCACGACCGCAATCTAAAACCAAAAAACCAGCAATAACAAAAGCTTAAGGATTGGGCGGAGCCTGTGCCGCCGATGGCTGAACCGGAGCCTGCTGTTCGGATTGCTCCTTGAGACGCTCTTTCAACCCGACATCACCGCTCTTGCCCTGCATGACCGTCAGAGTTATCGACGTGATCATGAATATCAAAGCTGCGCCATAAGTTAATTTCCCTAGCAGGGAAGTCGCACCTGTGGCGCCAAACACACCTGAACTACTGCCACCCCCGAATGCCGCACTGACCCCACCCTCGTTGCCACCCTGAACGAGTACAACTAGGATCATGAACAACGCAACAGTCACATGCACAATCTCAATAAGTATCTCTGCCATCGGTCCGTCCGCTCCTTGGGTGATCGGTGAATCTACGACCGAGTGTACGATAAAATGGTGGCGCCTCCCAGAATCGAACTGGGGACACGAGGATTTTCAATCCTCTGCTCTACCGACTGAGCTAAAGCGCCATGCTTCCCCAAAAGGAAGTTAGTATGTATGCGCCTATTTTGTGATAGTCAATGGATAACTAGCAGGCCACCTTTAATTGACCTCTCGTGTGCTAATCCGGAGCCCTGAATGACCACTAAGCCCAAGCGTGAACGCCCCCTCGTAATTGCCGGGCCCTGTGCGGCCGAATCCTTTGAACTGATGGCTGAAGTCGCCGGACACATGAGCCGCTTGAGTATCGAACTGGGGTTCGACTACGTGTTCAAGGCCAGTTTTGATAAGGCTAATCGGACGTCCGCAACTAGCGTCCGCGGCCCCGGGATGGATGCCACTCTCAGATGGTTCGCGGATCTAAAAGCCAAATTTGGGGTAAGAATCCTTACTGATGTCCATGAAACCTACCAAGTGGGTCCAGTCGCTCAGGTCTGTGATTACCTGCAGATTCCGGCTTTCCTATGTCGCCAAACCGATCTCGTAGTAGAGGCTGCCATGAGTGGGCGCGCCGTAAACATCAAGAAGGGTCAATTTATGGCCCCGGCGGCGATGGCCAGTGTTGTCAGTAAAGCACGAAAGGCCGCACAATCCGCCAATTCTGAGGCCGACATTCTCTTAACTGAGCGTGGCTTCACATTTGGGTACGGCAATCTTGTAGTGGACATGCGCGCCCTACCCATCATGGCTGAGACGGAAGCTCCGGTCATTTTGGATATCACTCACAGCACACAGTTGCCTGCCGCTGGTGGCGAAACATCTGGCGCACAGCGTCGATTTGCACCGGTGCTAGCCCGCGCTGCGACTGCAACTGGCTATCTCTCTGGGTATTTTCTTGAAGTCCACACCAATCCCACATTAGCGATTAGTGACAAAGACGCGCAATTGAACCTAAAACAAGCGACGGCGCTACTTAGCCAACTCGTACCCCTGTGGCAAAGTTCAAAGGCCTGGTCCTCGATCGATACGGAATTCAAGTAAGCGTCGACCCTCGAAAACAATGGGAGACACCGGTGAGTTTTACGATAAGCGGACTCAATCACCTAGGTTTAGTTGTCGAGGACATAAAGACCGCCAGGAAGTGGTTCGTCGACAGCCTTGGCATGAGGCTAGTCGAGGACCGAGGCGAACTATTGTTCATCGCTGTTGGTGGCGACATTTTGGCCCTTAAAACTCCTCGGATGGCCGTATCCAAACCAGAACATGGCGGGGAAAAAGACTACCAAACTGACGCTAAGAGCGGCTGGCAATCTCTGGACCACTATGGTTTTTTTGCTCCAAATCCAGCGGCCGTCGATGCATTTGCCAGTTTTGTTGTAGGTCAGGGGGCAACCCTGCTCAAGGGACCGTATGACCGCAGTGATGGTCGCGCGGTTTACTTTCGTGATCCCTGTGGCCTAGTTGGCGAGTACCTCTACTACTCACCGACTAAGTGACGTAGACTATCTGGATAACATCTGCTGCATTGAGCCACCTTCACCGGGGAGACTTATGATGGCTGTGCCATATTTGCGCTGGCTAGGGATAGCCATACTGGTAACCACCCTAAACCCAAAGTATGCCGTGGCCGCATCTAACGTGGAACAGGCGAGGCCCAGTGGTATAGCCAAGATCAAAATGAGCGCATCGCGATCGGAACTACGTCAGCTACGCGATAAGGGCTACGACATAGCAGGATTTAATCTCAAAACGGGGACTGCTGACGTCGTGATAACGACTGACCAGGAGACTCTGTCACTTTTGGCTGAGGGTTTCACAGTTAAATCCGTAGACACAATCGACACCACGCTTGCTCCTGACAGCGATTACAAAACCCCTGAGGAGGTCTACGAAATTCTCAACGATTGGGCACGCAATTACCCTGGACTAGCCCATTTAGAGTCATTGGGTAAATCCCTCAAGGGCACAGAACTTTGGGGGTTGCGCATTAGCAATGATGCTGCCACAAGGGAGGCCAAGCCGGCAGTACTTTTTAATGCAGAGCATCATTCTAGAGAAGTAATGACAGTTGAGGTTGTACTAGATACGGCCGAATATCTACTAACTCGCTACGGCTCCGATCCGCGCGTCACATCATGGGTCGATCGAAACAACATTTGGGTGGTCCCGATGGTCAATCCAGACGGCAGCCACATGGTGTGGACCAGCAACAACATGTGGCGCAAAAACGGACGGGGCAACTACGGGGTCGATATCAATCGCAATTATCCATACATGTGGTCGGGCTGTGGTGGGTCTAGCTCGATGCCATGGGCTCAAGATTTTCATGGGGCATCCGCAGCATCTGAACCCGAAACTCAGATCATGATGAAACTAGTAGAGCGCATAAAACCAGTTTTTAACATTTCCTACCATTCTTACAGCGAAATAGTGATCTACCCCTATGGATGCGACGGTCGCCACGCTGAAGACCGTGATCTTGTAGAATCCATCGGCAAACAGCTGGCCGACACTATCCCGAGCGAGTTGGGACAAGGGACCTACACCCCGGGTACAGCTTGGGAACTTCTCTACGATGTCGATGGCAGTGACATTGACTGGATGTACCATGACCACCATGTGCTCGCGTACTGTATCGAGGTGACTAGCGATCAGTCAGGCTTTCAGCCCCCCTTCAGTCAACGCCAATCGACCGTTGAGTCTGTGAGGCCAGCTTGGCAAAAACTACTCGATAGGCTTGATCAAAGTGGTATCCATGGCACAATTCGTGATAATCGCGGGCGTCCGCTCGCTAATGTCAGCATTTCCATCCATTCATTAGACAACCTCAAAGCTACACCAGGAACCTGGAACACGGATGCGCAGGGGAGGTTTCACGCCATCCTAGCCCCTGGCAATTACAACGTACGATTCTCAGCCGGCCCTTTGACCGGCGATCGCACGGTTCGTGTGGCTGATAAGGTGGTGACCTCGGACTTTGAAATCTAAAAGGTTCGCCTAGCTTTAAGGGCTGTCTGCATATCCTCGAAAATGGCAGCCTGCCCCCACCACAACTTCTGTGACGCTAGTGCTTGCTCAATCAGCATCGCCTGGCCATCTTGAGCCCTAAGACCCGCCAGCGTGCAAAATTGCAGCAACTTCGACCTACTTCCATAAACCAAGTCACAGTAGGCACCGCGAAAGCCCCTCAAAGCCGGCACCAGATAGCCCAAGTCGTCTCCACGGTGTGGCGCGCTAGTGGCTTGAATGAGTAGTGCCTCCGGCGCGCGCGCCAATACCCCGACCAGCGCTGCCGCACTGAGGTCACTAAACTGCAATAAGCTCTTATCTGGCCATAGTAACTGCAAATGCTCCCTGGGTTCTTTGCTGCGTGCCAGGATCGACACTCGCGGTAATTTTGTCAGTTTTCCGTCACCATATCGGGCGGCCAAGTATCCCAATATAGCCGTCACCGCACCTCCATCGCCGAGAAAGACTAAGTCCTGAAACTCTTCTACTTGTGCATTCATCCGCCTTAGACCACGCACAAATCCGGGGCCGTCCGTTGATGCCGCGTTCCACCACTCGACGCCCCGATACAATGTATTAACCGAACTCAATAAATTACCGGGAACTAGCGATGCCACTAGTGCTTTATGTGGGGTGGTCACATTAAAGCCAACTGCTCCCATGTCCCATGCTACATGTAAAAAATTTCTCACTTGTGGCGCTGGCATTGGTAAGGGCAAATATACAATATTGAGACCAAGCCGCGCAGCTGCGAGGTTATGGATCTCGGGCGACATCGTGTAGCTGATTTGCTCACCGAGTAGGCCCATCAGTTGAGTCCGACCGTTTATCCATTGAGTCAACTTAGACCCCCTCAGTGGGCAAGAGACAATTTGTGACGACGCGACAAATGATTGATAAAGGCACGCAGCGGTAATCGCAGCTTCGGAGCCATCGGTGAGAAGTTAGCCCTCACTAGGTAACTACCCGAACGATCTCGCAGTAATCGGCAGCTGCCCACTGTGATTTGGTAGGGATCAATGACTGACGCGAAATCTGGGACCTTTGCGAAGCTCATGGTCAATCTCTCACCCTTTGAGAACGAACTGTTAGAGATAAAAATAACATGAGCCAGATCTATATCAACTACGTGTACATCAACTTCGCCTCTGCTCTCAGCGGACTCCGGAGCAGACTCTCTATGTAGCTGCACCCCCAAGAATAGTTTGGTCGCAGCGGGCCCCTTGATAATATAAGACAGACGAGACCCGGCAAGGGCCGACCATACGCCCAGGCAGACAAATAGAACGATTATCATGATAATCCAATAATTGTCCGCCAATGATACAGTCGTATAAAGTGAATTTAAGAAACTTTTAATCATAAGGCCATTTCGCCATAAATTCATAAGGCGGACCGGTAGTAGCAAGGTTACTGAATTGATTCAAGTCTCAGATATAAAATCCTATGGGAAAACACCTGCAGCTGGAGCCGCATTAACCATCGGTAACTTCGACGGTTGCCACCTGGGCCATCAGAGACTGATAGCCGAAGTCATCGAATATACTAACAAATATTCATTAACCCCAATGGCGATCACTTTTGATCCGAGGCCTGATGCCTATTTTAGGAGCCTAAAAGACGAGGCTCTGCTCTTCACACCCAACCAGAAGACCAGGTGCCTAGGTGAACTAGGGGTGGAGATTCAGATCGTACAATGCTTCGATGCAGCGTTCAGCAGCGTTACTCATGAAGAATTTTTAAACGAATATTTAATCGAATCACTTAGCGCCAAAGCAATCGTGGTTGGAGATGATTTTAAGTTTGGTCGGAGCAGGCTTGGTAACCTCGACTTTCTCCGGACAAAAAGTTTGGAGCACGGCATAAAGCTCAGCATTGGACAAGCGTGCGACTTTCAAAACTCTCGTATAAGCAGCAGCCGCATTAGACAGGCAATCGCCAACGATGGAGACATGGCTAACGCCGCTTTGATGCTCGGACGCCCCTATCTTCTAGAGGGCACTATTGAAAAAGGTGACCAACTCGGGCGAAAACTTGGTTTCCCGACAGCAAACTTAGGGGGCTGTAAGCAAATTCTACCTAAATTTGGGGTATACCTAGGGTTTGTTTGGTTAGAGAACACCTCAAATGCAGCGCAGATGGCACCTGTCACGCGGATGCCAGCCAATTTGAGTCCTGCAGTCATCAATATTGGGGTGAGACCCTCAGTCTCAAGTCAAACTTCTATCGTGCGCATTGAGGCTCACATACTTACGGGGAATTTCGCCCCTGATTCACTCTACAAGCTGAGAGCTGGATACTACATCACTCACAGGTTGCGCGATGAGAGGCGCTTTAATGCGATAGCGGATTTACAAAACCAAATCAGAGCCGACATTCAACAGGCTAAGCATTTGCTGAATAGTTAAAGCCTGCAAAAACCCTGTTCCAAAGTATTATCCTTGAGGACTTCTGGGTCATGATTCTTGGAAACTGGGTAAAAAGCACCTCCCGCGGCATCGACATTTAGGGCCCACACCTCGGTGTCACCGGCTTTCAGACTACAGTTTGCGTCAAGCTTGGTGGTGGAGCGCGTCACATAAACCATTCGATAAACGCTAGAGGAGGCCAGTCCATTCAGGGCGAAATCAACAATTTGGTCGTCAATGCGACTCACTCGGCCATCCAAACCCTGTCGATTCGAACATAGGTCTGAGGCAGCAAATGAGTAGGCTTCCACTACATTGTGGGAGGACTCAGTGGCAGTCCCGAGATTCATGCGAGGGTTAAACATGGCATATGGCTGGCTTGAATCTAACTTCATCCAGCTGAAAGTTGTGCCAAATTGATCAGATGTATCACCAGCGCAGCGATAGAATACACCCGACAAAACTAAAGCGTCAGAACCATCGCTACTCAGTGCGACCGACCGTACGTCAAAGCCTGGTGGCGGATTTGTTGCCCCAGATACATAACTAAAGCGTTCGAGGACTTTGGCCTCATCGACACTTACAAAGATAGGAGCCGACTTAAGCGGCGCAAAAGTTGCTGGGTTAGTCGGAGCACCTGTGCCCCTCTGCGGAGCCTGTGCGGACGGCTCGACGATCTGCTCCACAATCACAGCACTTGTAGCTCGCACTGCAGGTCTGGATTCAATTGCTAGCCGAATACCTTGCAACCATTTAGTGCCAGTAGAGGTAGCAATATCGGCAAAAGTCACAAACGGGAACTTTTTAAGGTCTGAGGTACCGGAAACATCGGGTGACGCTGAGGCGGTAACTAAGATGTAGGGCTTAGCTGCGCCAGCCTCCGTAGGCATCCAAAAAAACTGGTCAATGTGATCGCTACCAGTCGGCAAATCCACGTTATTGGTTAATTCAACCTCACTGCCACCTCCAATTTGAGCAACCTTCACCACGGTAGAACCGGAGGTAGCCTCGGTACTGAGCCAAGCAACCATCTTACTGTCCGGACTGAAGGAGATTTGAGACTCAACCGCATCGTTTGACGTCATTTTGACTGCCCCGCTACCTCCAGCGAATGCCTGTAGATACACATCGACCTGGTTATCTTTCAGAGACGCTAATAAAACCCACTGGCCGTCCGGAGATATGAGGGCCTCACGTTCGTAGCCAATATCTTCGGTTGTAACGCGGCTACTGCTTCCCGGCACCGCACCAGCTCCCCAAGCCAGTTTGTAGGCTTTTAGAACAGGAATGCCGTCTGCGGAACCTACTCCGGAAATATAGACAATACGCTGGCCATCATCACTTATTGTGGGGTCCACATCTGAAAAACGTAGACCTGTCGGTATCAAGGTCCGCCCGGTGCGGATAATCTCCGCACTCGCTGATGGGCCGCCCTTGGGTTTTTCGCAGCTTATGAGAACACCGACTGAAGCCGCCAATAGCACTGCCGACGCAATCATCGCCGATCCGATTATTCTCATATTTTTAAGTCCTTATATAGCGAAACCCTTTTCTCTGGGTTTTTCCAACCAACTAACGTATTTTCGACCGCGATTGGCAATTCTTTTTACTACGGGATCGTATTCGATTTCGTCAGACCGGTAAATGCTCCATGCCCCAATCCCATCTGCCGAAAAAAACAATTGCAGCTATAGACATTGGTACCAATTCAGCCCACATGGTCATTGCTGAGATTGATCATGTCGGCGAAATGCGCATTTTAGACAATGATAAGGTAAACTTACGGCTTGGCAAGGCAATTGAGGCTGACGGTAATTTATCCGAAGATGGAATCCAACGCACAGTTGAGACTCTTGCCCACATGCAGGAGATCATCCGCCCGTTTCACGCCACGGTCCGAGCCGTAGCCACACACGCAACGCGCGAGGCCAGAAACCACCGACGGCTTCTGCGCGAGGTAGAGCGAACCTCTGGTATCAAAATAGAGATCATTGACGGCATTGAAGAAGCCCGGCTCGTTTTTTTAGGAATGCGCTACGGACTGGCGCTTAATAACATACCTTGCCTTGGCGTCGACGTTGGGGGCGGTTCTACGGAAATGATTGTGGCTAAAGACGACGAAATCCGATTCGTCTCCTCGATCAAACTCGGGGCCGTGACCTTAACCGATCGTTTCTTTAAACACTCCTACGGCGTCTCTGCATTTGAGGCTCTGAAGGACCATGTGCACAGTCGCCTTGCTCCACTGGAGCAGGAAATGTCTGGATTATCGTTTGAACGCACATTGGCTTCATCAGGTACAGCAAAAGCTATCGCCTTTTTGCATGCGAAGCTGTTCGGTAACGTATCGATGTCAGATCCTAATGGCTACATACTGCCCAGGGATGACCTATTTAAACTAGGGACGCTGTTTGCCTCGCTCATGACACCGGACAAAATTCGCGAGGCAACAGGCCTAGACCAATCCCGTGCAGAAATCATCCTGGCTGGGACAGTAATTCTTGAAGAACTAACACGCCTTCTCGACGTAAAGGAGTGGATGATTACCTCGTTTGGCCTCAGGGAGGGGCTAGTAGCAGACACTTTCTACCGAGCCACGGATGCGCCAGCTGGTGAATTACCTGACATTCAGTGGCACAGCGTGCAACAGTTCGCCAGACGGTTAGGACTTAATCAGGTTCATGCAGCGAAGGTCAAGCTACTCGCATTAAGACTTTATCATCAGTTGGCGCCGCTTTGCCTCAAAGTCTCATCTGCAGACACCTCTGATGCTGATGTGAAGGCTCTAAAAGCTGCGGCATACCTAAGGGAGGCGGGTAAGTTCATAAGTAACCCGCAGTACCACAGGCACTCGCAGTATCTGATATCAAACTCACGGTTACCTGGGTTTACCGAATCGGAGAGGCAGCTAACGGGTCTTATCGCACGCTTCCAGCGAAAGGGCTTGCCTAGCGCTGATCATCCTGATTGTGCTGAATTGACGGCAAACGACCTCAAAAGACTTCGTTTTTTATCCGGTATCTTACGCCTAGCTGCCGCCCTTGATCGCACTAGACAGGGTCGGGTTGAGGACGTTGAAGTCGACGTCTCTGGCCAGGTTGTAAAGCTTTCTCTAATACACAGTCGGGAACGCTCACCCGACGTCGAACTCCTAAAAGCTCGCCTGGAACAAAGTGCGCTGGAGAAATCCTGGGATTTGGAACTTGGGTTCCATACGCGGCCAGCAATCACCGTGGAGTCTAGGTAGCCTTGTCAGGTAAATACCCTAAGCATGGAGCATTTCGCGATTATCTAGATGCTATGAAGGTTGCCCTTAGCACCACCGGTGCACCTTCAACCAAGGGACAGTGGGTCGTAGTCTATGGGTCCTCGGACGCACTACTAGGTGAGGCCGTCGCAAAACTGCAAGCGACTGCCGTCGAGGCAGGAGCTGTTGTGGCCTCCTGTGAAGCAAATCAACTCAACGAGTCATCACTGACCTCCATGCTCCAACAGGGAAGCCTGTTCGACCCCCGCATTCTTTACCTGATAAGAAGGTGCGAGGCGGCAAAAAATCTACATAAGCCACTAACCTTCATTGCATCTAAGGATCAGGGTCCAAACTCACTTTGCTTCGTGTATCAAGGTGAAAATCTGCCAGTGTCGGTAAAGGCCTCGCTTTTGCATCGTAAGGCTACACTAGTCCCCTGCTACCTACCGTGGCCCAATGAGTTACCTCAGGTCCTGAGTCATTTTGCAGACGGCCTCAAACTGAAACTCACCGCCGATGGAGTGCAGGCACTTTTAGCCTCAAATGGCGACGATTTAGCGACTAACCTCAATGAGCTTAGACGGTTGAAGTGTTTATTTGGCAACGAAGCCAAAGCCCTGACTGCGACAGATTTAATTGCTCACTTAGATGGACTGCGAGTTGACGAAGCGAACCAACTGGAGCGACTGCTGCTGGCAAGGCAATGGGCCAAGGCTCAGGCCTTAAGCTCCCAGCTTTTGCTGAGAGGCGAAAGAGCATTACAAATACTCGCCATCGTTGCCAGTCATATAAGAGTCACTTTGAAATTGCTGGACGCCCACGCGCAAGGGGTTAAAAGTCCCGCCGGTCTCGCTCAAGAGGCGCAGGTCTCGACCTATGTAGTGAAAAACTACCTGCCCCTAGTGCAACGAGTCCGTAGTGCGGGAACTTATCGTACCGCACTGAAGCTGTGCCATCATGCCGATGTGTCCCTGAAAAGCCGCCGCTGTAATGAAGATCTCATTCTAGCAGGGATTATCGACGCCTTAGCGATGACGTAATATAATAGACTGCTCCCTGCTGAAATAACCACAGGTTCGCCACAAAGGGGCTCTCGTTGCGTCGATTTGGACTGGCCAAAGTGGCCGTGGTCATGGCTTTGGGTATTTCCAAAATTGGTTGGTCCAGCGACCATCAATTACTGTATGCTCGGGAATTATCCCTGCCAGCTTACCAGCTCGCTACCCTGGCAAAGGACGCGCCAATCACCGATTTGAGGTTATCCTCCCCTACTAACCTGCTCATGATTGGCCAAACCTCGCTTTGGAGCTGGGATCTAGCTTCGGGTAAACTCGTACGCACGCAGCTCGTGACACCGAGCGAGCGTTTTGCTAGTCCGCTACGACATATCGGATCTGACGGCCTAAATGACTTTGTCTCATCAGACAATAAGCTCTTTGAGCTTGCTTGGACATCTGGACGCATACTTCGATTTGACATTGCTGAACCCGATCGTGCTCTCGGTTTCGCCGGCGAAGGCGATAATTTTTGGCTTATCAAAGCTCATCACATTTTTCGGATCGATCGGTACACAAAGGCGGTCTTAGCTCGCTACGATTATAATATTTCTGACGTCACTAAATATGTTTTTGACCCGCAGTCGCGGAGACTCTGGTACTTAGCTCAGCGTGAGGTGCGCTACATCGCGCTTGATGGACCCGATCGACAAAGTCATGTGAGCGCCAAATTAAGATCAATGGGTCTAGATCTACAGATGACAAAACACGAGCTAGTTGCGTTATCCGCATCAGCGTTAATACGCCTCAGTTTTGCGGGTAAACCCTTACAGTCAGTGCCGGTTGAGGGCCGTCGCAAGCTCCACAACATGGCCTTAAATGATGTCAGTCATGCCTACTTGTTCGACGACGGAAATCTGGAAATATATAACGTTCCTCTTAAATCAACATCCGCTGCTCAAATTCCATCAGATCTGGTCGCAAATACTAGCCTCATGCGCTTTGACCGGGATGTATTGGCTATATTAGCAGCGGGGAGCCCACGTGTATTTCGTCTAAGCGTAGACAAGTTAGGTGATGAATAAATGGCGCATGCATACAAGCGATGCTTATTCGTGATCTTATTGGCGATAGCAATGGCGGCGTGCGCCGGGTCTGAAGCAGATTTGTCCTCCGAACAGGTGGTCAGTAGGCCCAAGCGGAAAAAGGGTCGTCCAAGTAAGCCTCGAGTCATAAGCGCCAATCAGTTGGCTGCCCTAGACGCCGCGATTGATGAACATGACCACACCGCAAACTACGTCAAAGATATTCGCGTTATTGTGAAAGCCACGGAACTCGAAAAAGCAGGAAATTTCGACGGAGCGAGCAAAGCATGGTTTGAAGCGCTTACTCTAAGTCATGGCTCTTTCGGCAAACTGTCTTTACAAGGATGGATTCGGACCTACGCCGAATCAGCAGGTAAATCGACTGACATAGATGTCTTCAGTAAGCTTTTGATGACTGAAACGCAAAACGGCAAGCTAAGCCCCTACATGACAGAGTCCGGGCTTAGCCGCGATGAACAGCTAAGACCGATTATTAGGCAAGTAGCAAGCAAATGGATCTCTTCTGGTCACCACGCCAACGACGCGCAGTCACCCGACTTTCTCCCCCCAACAGGAATCCCAGCTACCGATCCACTGCTGACAAAACTGGTTGTTAAATATTGCCGCAAGTCGACCCTGGATGATCCTAGTTGGTCGACCTGGCAACATTCACTTAGTGCGTCATGGCAAGACTACTGGTCTGCATTGGTCAATTATCAGTGCGGTAACAACTCTACTGCTACCATCAGTATTCTCAAAGAACTGTACCCGCGTCTAGCAGAGCAGCCGGAAACTCAGGGCATGGCGGTCGAGATTGCCGGTCGTATGATCTCTCTTCAGCGGTCCGTTGGCCAGAGGGTAGATGCCGCAGAAACCTATTTAGATTTAGTAAAATTATGGGGAAATCCAGGGGTTACGGGAAAAGCGATGGGAACCGACCCTGTTAGCCTAGTCTTACGACGTATCGATGAAACCCTTTGGGCTGCCAGGTACAGAGCACTAGTAGGTGATTTGGAAAATGCGAAAACATTTGCACGTGACGCTTTAGTCCTTGCCAAGCGTACCGCCAAGTCACAAAGCCTCTCCCTGCGAAAAGCGCAAAACGAGCAATTATCGATACTTACTGTCGATGCATACCACACGCTGGCCTCGCGCGTTGCAGTGGAAAAAAAACACTATCACAGTGCTAGCTCCCTAAATACCTTGGCGCTTAAAACCCCCGAATTGAACGATCAATGGCGCGACCGCTTAGCATGGGCCGGTGGGATCTACGAATATCTTTCAGGAAACTACGTAGCGGCCCTAAACCACTGGAAGAAAGTGCAAGAGTCCACGGCAGATGAGAGCCAAAGAATCGCATCCATGTTCTGGCGGAGTCGTTGTCATGAAAAGCTGGGGCAGATCGACGAGGCCGGGCTGGAGTTAGCTAATATGATCGGAAGGGCACCTCTCAGCTACTACAGTGTCATCGCTTCTGGAGAGTCAGGTATTTTGCCACCAACCGAATGGAAAAAAGCTATTGGCCACATGCCACAACTAACAGATCGGATCAGCGAAACCCAAGACTTCGGTTTATCTGAGTTACGTCTCCAGCCTAAATTGGGCCAGTTATTTATGCGAGCCGAACTTCTTCTGGCCGCTGACATTCAATCCCTTGGCCGCGTTGCTGTGGCCGAACTAGAAACTGAAATGAATAGCCGATTATCCCCCAAAAAACACCTTAGCGCCTTCGTTTACCTAAGTAGACTTCAGTTTAAAGCTGGGGCTCACCTTGCTGCCATCGGACTCACGGGTAAATTGGCAAAGTTGGACCAGGACTTTTGGCAGGCCTGGCCAGAGCAGATCCTTATCTACTTCCCTCAGCCATACCTTTCTCTTTACCAAGAGCAGGCTCTTGCACTGCAGGTGCCAACATCACTCCTTTTGGCCATTTCCCGCCAGGAAAGCGGCTTCACTCCTGACATTCGCAGTTCTGCTAATGCAATCGGCATCATGCAACTGATCCCATCAACTGCCAAAAAGTATGCTGCCGAAATCGGTCTCACTCCTAATCAAGGTATTGAGGAGCAATTGCTCGATCCAACAATCAATATTCGTCTGGGCAGTCATTATCTACGGTTGCTAACTGCAACTTACGATGGCTTCCCGCCGGCCGTTTATGGCAGCTATAATGCTGGTGAGTTTGCCATGGATGCCTGGCTGAAACGGCGCCATCATCCCGACCCACTTATGTTTGTGGAGCTAGTACCTTTTGGCGAGACTCGCGAATATATTAAAAATGTCTGGCGGAATGCTGTCGTATACGACTATTTGATCAGCCAGGGGATCGGCCCAGTAGACCCAGGTTTTGATTTCGGATTTGCTGGCTAAGGCGGCGCATGATAAAAAGGTGAGTAACTGTTTGTACTAGAGGGGCTTATATGTCGTTAACACCGCAACGTGATCCGCTAAAAGAGGCAGCTGGTTGGATTAGTCTGGCGGTCGTAATGGTGGTTTTTCCCGCCCTGTTTTATCTCTGTGTGTTTTTTCCGATTTGGGTTGGCTGGACCCCCCGTTGGTAAGCTGAAGCGCAAGGCTGTCTTTGCCCAGGCGCCGCTATAGAGACCCCTCCCGACCAAGATCGAGTTGAGTGGTCAAGCCTACGTGTTGTACACGTGAGGTAGCCGATCTATTCGGACGCAACATTTGGAGCAAACGCGCGTGTCACAAACTTTCACTGAAACTGCCCCTAAGGCAACCTCTTCAGGTTGGCAAAGCTACCTTCCGTTAACTAAGCCGACAATATCACTGTTAGTGGTTGTCACAATGTTACCTACAATGCTGCTTGCTGCCCAGGTGACTCTGAGCCCGACTTTGATGGTTGCTGCCATTATTGGGACTTTTCTATCGTCCGCGTCTGCTTCAGTGTTTAACCACTTACTGGATGCTGACCTTGACGTGGTCATGAATAGAACTCGTGGACGCCCAGTTCCGTCTGGCCAGGTTTCAGCAATGAAAGGCTTCATTTTCGGAGGCATTTTAGCTGCTATCTCCATGATAGTTCTCTACAAGTGGACTACCCCAGCAGCAGCTTATATCGCTCTCGCGGCTAATGTATTTTACGTACTTATATATACCCTGTGTTTAAAGCGATATACTGATCAAAACATCGTGATAGGTGGGGCGGCTGGAGCCGTCGGCCCTCTGATTGGATGGGCCTCAGTTCACGGCAGTTTGGGCTGGCAAGCGTGGGTGCTGTTTGGGATCATTTTTCTTTGGACACCCCCACACTTTTGGGCGCTAGCGATCAAGTACCAGAAAGACTACGCGGCTGCTAACGTACCCATGCTGCCCGTTACACGTGGAGAAGCGAACACACGCAAGCAAATACTGCTCTACACTTTGACTCTGCTCCCTGCAGTTGGTTCCCTATTTGTCTTTGGTGCCGTCGGGTATCTCTTTCTGATCATCGCTGGGGCGGCCACTATTTATTTCTGCTGGCAAGCATGGGCGTTATTCGCATCCAAAAGCAACGCACTTGCGATGCCACTTTTCCATTATTCGTGCCTGTATCTCTTTGCCGTATTTGGTGCCCTGGCCATCGATAGGTTGACGGTCGGTATATTATGACCAAATTAACCCATACTAAGTGGCGACGGATCTTTCTCGGGCCATCCGCAAGCTACCACAATCATTACCGTAACTGGCTATATCTGGGCTTCATCATACTGATTTTAATAATAGCTTTAGTAAATCCTAGTTTTTTCCGATAACTATGTGTACGGATCGGTAGGGTATCGAAAGCTCAGGATTTGAGCGTCGAAGGTTAGTATGCTCGAAAAGATTAAAGAAATTATAGAAAACGAAATAAATCCGCAGCTCCAGCTTCACGCCGGCGGCTGCGAGCTCATTGATGTCGATGACGGTGTCGTCACCCTGCGCATGTACGGCGGATGTTCGGGATGTCCGTCCAGTACCATCACCCTTTTCAATGGTATCGTACCGATACTTAAGGAGCATTTCCCTGACATCAAGGATGTGCTGCTAGCCTAAAGTAACACCTCTTTTTACCGATAACTGATCAAATGCGATCGTTTCGGTAGAGGGGATGTTTATGATTGGGCAGAGGTTTGTGTACGCAGCTATTCTCCTGTGTACGGCTCTTAATGCTCTAGCAGCACCCGCAGCGCCTACATCAACTGCCAAGCCCGACTTTTTCTTCACCTACCCTCAACCACCACGCATGAAGCCGCGAGACAAAATGTTGGTGGCTCCAGGATACGCCCTCCCACCGGAGCACGAGCGCTATGTATGGAAAACTACTGGCAAGAACCCTCAGGGCAAGGTCCGCTACACTGGATCGGTGCCTGTCTACTATATAGATCCATATAAACGAGTCCCAATTGGAGAAATCCCGATAGGGACTGAAGTCAACCTCGATACTGTGACACATTTTCGTGGGGTCATGCACTTTCGCGTGCCATTTGTCTCGCCACAGCTAGATAAAGTTTTAAGGGTTGGTTGGCGCGGCTACGCTTGGATCAGTGGCGAATACATTAAAGCTACTGCATATAAGCCAGCTGGCTAGATTGTATACAGATCCATGTTAGTGATTTTGATTACTTGCGCGCGATTTCCCGGTGGCATAACTATTGCTGATATGTAAACGAGCCTAAGTCTTGGCTCTAAGCGTGAACAATCTGCTCCCCGCTGCTGCTGCCGAGGTCCCACCCTATGGAAACTGCCAATGTTGTTTTTGAGCATCCTTTTGACAAAACCACTCTCGAGCAAATTAATGATTTGCGGCGCCTCCGACTGAGCATGGCTGAAACCATGCTGCAAGACGTCAGTGGCACCGGAGGTTCGCTTCGAGAGAGAGGATTGGCCTCTGATTTCAGCAATGATGAGCTGCGCCAAGAGTTGATGATGCGGGTCTGTGAATTGCGCTCGCGCCTAAGTGAGCCGAACGTGATTTATGCCGATGAGATCGACTTTTACATCGATCTCATGGACCAAAACCCAGATGACTAGACCTTGGGCCGTGAGGCAATTTCTCGGTCTGATTCCGTCAAAATGATCACTTCTCCGCTGCTCATGATTGCAAGCGTATGCTCCCATTGGGCGGATAGCCCGCCGTCAACAGTCACCGCGGTCCAGCCATCTCGCAATACTTTTGTTTTCCAATGGCCTTGGTTGATCATCGGCTCGATTGTGAATACCATTCCAGGACCAAGTCGGGTCCCCTTGCCCTTTTGACCGTAGTGAAGGATCTGTGGATCTTCATGAAAGGTCCGGCCAATTCCATGCCCGACGAATTCACGCACAACACTAAAACCATGGGATTCAGCGTATTGTTGTATAGCTGCTCCGATATCTCCTGTGCGGCCGCCATCCTGGACAGCGGCTATACCCCTGAATAAACTGACCCTTGCACACTCACTTAGCTTACGAGCTGCAGGCGAAACAGAGTTGCCAACATAAAACATCCGCGAAGTATCGCCATAAAAGCCATCAACTATTGACGTGACGTCGATGTTGATGATGTCGCCGTCGCGTAACCTCTGCTTAGCATTGGGAATGCCATGGCACACGACTTCGTTGACCGAAGTGCAAATGGACTTAGGGAACCCTTTATAGTTTAGAGGTGCTGGAATACCGCCATGCTTGATCGTGTATTCATGCGCTAAGTCATTCAACTCTAATGTGGTGACTCCGGGCTTGACGTAGGGTTCCAGATAGTCCAATAAATTTGCCGACAACTGTCCGGCCGCACGCATGGCCAAGATCTCGGCATCAGATTTCAAAACGATCACTTTTGGGGTCCCTTCTGCCTAAAAACGTGAGCCCAGCCTAGAGCTGGCCGCCACTCCTCAGAAAAGGAGCTGACGGAACCAATCAGGATTACGCTGACTGATACTGCCCTTGGCTAACTTGAAATTGGCAGGGTTGTCTATGCAGGCTTTTTGCTGCAATAGCACTGTGACACCCTCCAAGTCGGCAAAATCACGTTGTACAGCACTGAGTAGACTCCAGTCCGGCTTCTGATAAGTTATTGAAATAGCATACTTTTCAAGGTCGTGATCGAGATTTTTGTCGGTTACCGGTTGAACTGGCCACTCCAGCTTTGCCCCGGAATGAAAGTAGGGCAGGTAACTCACACGCGGCCAGTCGACGGCAAAATTTGCTAACATACCGTCCACTTTTTCCCCTGCTGCAATTTGCGTTTTAACTTCGACTGCTATCCCTACGGCGGATAGAGAGTCCAAGATGACTTTTTCTGCCAGGCCAGCCTGATTACTCTGGGTGAGAAATGTGAGTTTTATTGGCTCTCCGCGCTCATCCAACCTAGGGGATGTCGATGTGACGCGCTTTAGCCCCAACCGATTTAGTGCTGCCGAAGCAGCTTTAAGGTCGAACACTTGGGGCGGTAATTTAGCATCATATCCAGGGTGATTTTTCGGGATAGGTGAGTTAGCGCTTTCCGCTAAAGCAGCCGCGCCAGAGCTTGCCAGGGCCGACCGCGGCATTAACTGACCAATAGCACGACGAAATTCAGCCTGTGACCCGAGAGGGCTACGCTTATCCCATACAAGCATAAGTAGATTCGGCAGCTCTAGGGTATGTGAGCAACTGTAGCTGGCGTCTGGTGGTCTCACCGCAGGAGAACTACTTACTGCACCGGCAAACCGCACGTAAAGAGCTTGGGTTGGCTTAGTCGCGGGTGCTTGACCGGTGGCATAAAGCGCGAGCTCTGGCATCGCACGTTGTAGTTTATACCCAGGCGTAGGAGCCAGGGCTACGCCCCACGAAGCTGATTGCGGGCGGTAAAGTCCAACACATTCGTACTTATAGGCCTCAGTACCAGGCTGGCTGGGCCGAAAGAAAGGTACACCATTCAGAACGTAAGGACCGAAAGCCGGCTTATTTTTGAACTGTATTTTTACGGTTTGTGGACCAGTTGCGTTGACTTCGAATTCTCCCGTGTCCCAAATCTGTCCAGAGCGGATTGATACAACAGGACCGAGCTCTGCCCGCAGGAACTTTGCCAAATCCTCAGATGTAACCGGTTCTCCACGCCACCAGTAAAGCCCCGTGCGCAGGTCCATGGTCCAAACAGTCTGTCCTCCTGCTGTTTCATGTCGCACACTCTTGAGCAAAAGCTCCTCGGACTTACGTTCATCCAAATTCAACCTTGTCAGTGGTGGACACATTTGCCGTCCATAGACGGGATCGTCACCAAGCTCTATCGCCGGAGTATCACCACTCAAATTGGGCGCAGGCCACCCAACCACATGAACCGTTGCAGCAGCCGCAACTTTAGGACTCGACATTGCGTTCAGCGACAACATCACTAGGAACGCTGCTTTAATTTTTCGGATTTTGCGTGTGATCATAGTCCCATCTCACCTATATTTGGGTAGATTGGTGTTACCCCACCGGCTTTCTAAACTCGAATTGTTGGAGCCAGGATGCCACCGCTAGGTGACAGATACGATATTATCATTTTAGGCTCTGGAATCACTGGTCTATCTACTGTTTATCACCTTCGTAAAGCTGGCGTCCAGTCTATCGCTCTAGCCAGCGCCACGGACCGGGCTCAAATTGCGACCAGTTCAACGCCAGGACTCTTATTTGGTACGCCTCTGGATAATTTTACGCGCCCCTCTCACCGTCATGGCACGGATGTTGCCCGAGATATTTGGCAATTTAGTTCATCTGCATTTGAAGGCGTAATAAGCTATTGTGACGCACATAAAATCCCTCACGCTAAGGGCCAGCGCCAGCGCTTCATCACCAGTGATCACGAGGTTTCTGAAGCCATCATTGCGACTCAGCAGCTTCAAAATATCGGGCGTCCAGTCCAGATGAGGACTCCGCCAATAGAGTGCTCCTCGACAGTGCGTGCTGTCCAAGATGAAGGATTGTTGGGAGCTGTTGTCGAAGTTCCCGACCTCCTTGCAGCCCTTGAGTCCCATCCCTATGCGGCTATGCTACCCAAGATTGATAGGATCGCTGCTGACGGCCGTGGCCCGATCGCATTATTCACCGCAGATGGACGGCAGTTTACCTGCGAGATCGTGGTACTAGCCTGCCACCTAGACATCTCAAGATTACTGCCTGAGTTATCAGAGGCAATCGTCACAACGGCCCAGCAGTGGTGTCAAATAGACTTCGATCACGCTGTGCCACCCGCATTCCACAACCTGATCTTTAGTTGGAACCATGGAAACGTCTGGGGCGGATTCAACACCCCCCAAAGCGCGCGGATCGGGGGTGCAAGTTACCTCCGGCCAAACGGTGGAATGGAGGCAGAAGTAGCGTCCGTCGATCCCCAAATAAGCGACCATCTGATGGAGCAGCTAACAAGAAATTTTGCCTTTTTAAAGTCACCAAGGATCATGAAAACTACGGCTGGTCTGGACATTCGCCCTTGTGACGAGTTACCAATTATTGGGCCTATGTTTGGTAACGGGCGAGTTCTCGTGGCTTGTGGCTATATGGGTCACGGGCTGTCTTGGGGCTTCCATGCTGGCAAATGCCTTGCTGAACTCATGGTCACCGGTCGTGCGATGGACCTGCCTCGGAGCTTTTGGCCTGAACGACTTCGCTCTCTGGAGTAATAACTAATGCACGCAAGCTTAATGAAGAGCCTTAAAACGGTGAAATGCCCAAGGTGTGGCTGCTTGACCACCTACACAAGTACCAATCAATCGCGTCCTTTTTGCAGCGAGCGTTGCAAAAACGACGATATCGTCAATTGGGCAACCGAAAGCTATGGGATCCCAGGCTCCACTAAGGATGAGCTTCAGGACGCAATATTATGGACTGCTGACGAAACCATAGACGATATTTGAGGGAGTCAGCCGATAGGCCGCTCACAAAACCGCAGCTCATCGACTGGCTGGCCACCAATGAGGTGCTCCTGCAGCACACGCTCAAGATTAACCGGATTCAATGAGTGGTACCAGATCCCGCCCGGGTAAACCAAACCAATGGGACCTGAGCGACATATACGCAGGCATCCCACTTTAGTTCTGAAGACTGGGCCCGGCGTAAGATGGAGCTCCTTCAAGCGACGTTTCAAGTATTCCCAACTCTCAGCACCCTGGTGCGAGCTGCAGCAATCCTCTCCGACACAAAGGAATATGTGCTGCTCCACGGAGTCAATGTGCAAGCCATCCGCAATTTTCTTTAACTGATCGTTAAGGCCCAAACAGTCGCTCCCTCAAACGCCTCTCATTTTATGAGATGCCAATCGATTTAGGACTAAAGACTGAACCCCTACTAGTGACGGCTTGCGATTCTGGTTAAAGAAGCCCGGCAGGATATCCGAAAGCGCTAACAATAACTCATCAGCGCATTGCGCATGAGCTAACCAATCTTCGATCACTGCGTAGTCCTGATAGGGAAGAAACAGCGCGTTGCCCCTTAGCGTGAGCACGTATTGCGCCACCAATTCTGAGGGTGACAATGTTTTAGGATCAGCGAAGCTCATGGACTTTGACTCGAATTTCTTAATTTCATTAGCTCTGATTCAAGCTCTTTGACCCTTGTGCTGACTTCAACTATCGCAAGTTCGTAGCGGTCTAATTCGTGCAGATGATCGTGTATCCGCAATAGATTGGCTACCCTAATAGGTAACGACTCTACATGTAACGGCATTAAGATGTCGAAATACCAGTTTTCGGCCGTGACTTCCGTAAGGATATCTGCCAAGATGTCAAAACCCACGTCAGCTAGGATCAATGCCGGTACCCAAATCTTTCCATTACCGTGAATACGAGATCTCAGCCCCATTAGCCACTTAGGAAACTCTTTTTTTGGTATGCTATGGGCTGCGATAATTAATAAATCGCATCCATCTTGGGGGATTAGGTCTAGACTCTTGATACTGGTCAACTTGACGTCACCCAGGCGTTTCAAGAGTTTTTCCAGTTGCATTAGGTCAGCGTCAAGAACGCGAGGGTCCGCGTTCCAATAGAACAGTCGCAATGGTCGATCGGCAAACATCGATGGGGTACTCATGGGTGATTGCTCTAAGTGAAGGAAAGCGGTTTAATAACGGCTGCATACAGTTATCTATCATACCAGATACGCTTGCAGAGGGACGCAAAAGGAGTACCCCATCATGGTGAGAGTGCGAGCACAGGCACCTACACGGATCGATTTAGCCGGCGGTACTCTGGATATCTGGCCTATACCGCATATTCTGGAGGACAAGGCGACGGTCAATGTGGGAGTGACCCTAATGGCCACTGCTGAGGTGTTCAGCGTAGAGGGCGATTCTTTTACCCTCGAAAGCCTTGATCAGGGGACTAAGGTCTACGGCACTTTCGGTGAAATCGTCAAAAACGATGATCTCCCATTACTGGCGCTCCTAATCGCCGCGATTTGGCGACAAGACCTTCCTGCCATTCATGTCAAAACCTCTGCCGGATCTCCGGCGGGAGCCGGTTTGGGTGGATCTTCTTGCCTCGGAATCGCGGTGGCAGGGGCTCTTTGGCGGGCACGCCAGATACTTGAGGGTTGGAGAACCCCAACGGACCAAGAACTGGTGCAACTCGTCGGTGACGTTGAGGCCCGCCTCATCCATACACCAACCGGTATTCAGGATTATTGGGGAGGTCTGAGGGGGCGCATTAATTTGATCAGCTACCCCTACGGCCGAACTGTCGTCGAAACTTTGTCACCTAGTTATTTGCCTGAGCTAGCAGACGAACTGATTCTCTGTTACAGCGGCAAATCTCGGGCCTCAGCGATTAACAACTGGGAATTATTTAAGCGACTTTTTGATGGTGACAAGTCACTACTGAGTACTTTTAATGCTATTGGCAGATGTGCAAGAGCTTGTGCTGAGGCCGCCCGCAGCCAACACTACGAAGAATTGGTCGCCCTCTCCCAAGAGGAATGGAGTCTACGCGTCAAACTGTGGCCAAACATTGAAACAATTGAAACCAAGAGGTTAGATCAGGCCGCCCTCCAGGCAGGTGCACGCCTTACCCGCGTCTGCGGAGCCGGTGGTGGAGGTGTCATGGCAGTGCTGGCGCCCAGAGCTCGACGGGACCAAGTTGAACTTGCACTGCAGCAGCAAGGGGGGAGAATTCTTCCTGCGTCGGTGGCATCCGAGGGTTTAAATGTCGAAGTACTCTGACACCAAGCAGCTGCAGACTGTCGATCCGGACCAGTTAGCAAAAATCGTGAAAAAACAGATTATCGGCGCCCCGCAGACGGCTGTTTTACGAGTAGCCAAAGGATTTATCGATATCGCCGCTGACGAAGTCGCCGCCACACTTGCTGCGAACTTACTCCAAGCGCAATTTAAACCAGTTCTTGAGGTGACCGAATCAGGCTTAGAGTTAAGTCAGATAGGTCTACGTGACCTCATGTCCCTGGCGGCCCATGTCACGACAGTTCGAGAAGTGCTATGGATTATTGGCAGCGGACGCGGAGGATCCGTTGCAGAGCTGAAACACAGCTTGGAGCGCATCAAATGGCCCCTCATTTTCCAGCAGGGGGCCAAAATTAGCCTGCGTGTTCAGGCTAGAGGCAGCCACCTGTTTCACGAGGGCAAGATCACCGAAATCGTTGAGAAAATCCTGAAAACAAACGGCATCACACCCGTAGAGCGCCATGAAGAGGCGCTGCTCCTTGATGTCCGGCTTCAGAATGATCGCCTGACTCTTGGCCTAAGCCTAAGTGGCCGCCCTTTATATATGCGCAATTATAAAAAGGTCTTACGCGGATCGGCACCAATTAAAGAGGATATCGCCGCCGCAGCGCTTCGCACGGCACTGACTTTGGCAAGAAGCTACAAAATTGAAACTTATGACAAGATTCTAGTGCCTTTTGCTGGATCAGGTACGTTGGCTTTCGAGGCTGCATTGAACTTTGGCAGTATTCCGCCGTGGGTATTCTTCGGACCGCTTGCCGCGGAAACTTTAGTATGCGCACCAACGGCAAGTTTGAGGTTTGCACGCCAGAAGTCCATTGCGAAAGCTGCCCCTTACCATGTTCCAGCAATTCTGGCTGTAGACATTGACACTCAAGCTGTGCGGCAACTGAAAACCAATTTCCAAGGTTTTAACAGCACTCTGAATGCCCTGGGCCTAACCAATATCGATGTGACTTCGATGACAGGTGACATGTTCGAAATGGACCTCGAACGCTCAACGCGAGCTAAAGGCTCAACGCTGATACTCCTTAACCCTCCTTACGGTGGAAGGTTGGGTCATCGCTCCGAAACGCCAAAGCTTTATGTTCGCCTTGCGTCGTTTGTGGCTTCCCTGCGGGGCCGCATCGCAGGTTTCATCCTAGCACCCACACTCGCTATCGCAGATCGATTTAGCGCGTCGTTGAAAGGCTTCACCTTAGAGCAGAGACCGTTTAATCACGGTGGAAAAACTGTCTATCTCATGAGCTTCTGTCGTCCTTAAATTCCCTTTCCATCTCCAGGCGCACGCTGCGCAAAGGCGACTCTGGCTGCCCGGCGCAGGCGGTCCCAAACATCCGTTAGACCTTCATCAATAGTTCTAACGATCGTATTTTGAACCAAAACGTTGTTAGCATGGTAAAAAATCGGCCGTCCGTCCTGCCGAATCGACAACACGAATACCCAAAAAACCGCGCTGGCTGCGACTTTCGTTGACCACTTGAGCAGATCATTCATGGCTTAGTTCTCCTCACCTTTGATTAGAAGGCAACGCCTAGTGTGTCCTGCCGAATCCCCGCATCTGAATCCTTGCCCAGGGAATTATATCTCGTGCAGTCGTAGAGTTACGAGTGATAGTCAGCCCCCCCCGATCCAAGTCGGAAACAGCAAGCAAGAATGTCATCATGCCAAGAGTTGCACGCCTCACCACCCCCTCAAGATCCTTGGGCGGAGGAGTCGGCGCGTGCGACACCTCTAAGGTCAAGGCAAGAGTGCCATGAGCCATATACGCATAGTCGATAAATTCGCCCTGCGAAGGATAATCGTCAAAAGATTGTCTGAACTGCTCAATGCCCATAGTCTTCGCCATGAGCCTAGCAATTGTGAAAAACTGATCGGCATCTGGGGGGCGAGTGGCAGAATGCCCCCATGCCCAAAGCACCCCTTCCATCCCGGAGTGCAAAGCTAACGCAGCCCTAAATTTGACCCGATCCATCAAGGTACGGACGATGCGAACAATTGGGGTCTTAAAGGCGTCTTCCTCAGTGTGACCGGGGATAGCATAGTCCCGATTTGGGTCAACACCATTAGCGTCAAATCTGGTATTACTGGCGTGTCCATCCGGATTCACTAACGGCTGGATGTAGATAGTATAGGAGCTCAAGAGATCTCTCACGAGAGACTCATCCTTGTGCTGAACTAAATAGTCCAACAAACCGAGAGTAGCTTCCGTGCTTGATTTTTCGTCTCCGTGGTGAGTGCCATTGATGTAGATTGCAGGTAGCGTTTCTCTGTCACCTGATGTCAATGTTACAAGATCGATCGGTCTGCCGGCATCTGAGTAACCGAGTGTTTGAAACCGAATTAGCTGAGGATTTTCAGCCGTCAATCTGACCAAGAAAGAACGAATTTCCCCCTGGCTGTGGTAGCCCTCGAAAGTAAGGCTCCAAGCGATGCTCGGAGTTACAAGCCAAAGGATGAGGGTCAGGAGTGCATGCGCCACGACTCACACTCTCCCACCGGTCGGTCGCCTTCGCCGGTTAAGATGCAGTTAGCTCGCACCTAAAATGAAATAATGAAGCAGATAAAATCGTATCGACAACTGAGTTTAGCTGTCAATGTGGCGAGGCTATTTTTGGGTTACGGGTAGTTATCGTCCACCTGGCTCAAACGGACGTCGCAATTGGGGCTCGTACCCTGCGCGCCTTGCGGCCGCTAAGATTCTCTCGAATTCTAAGCTGATAGTTGCTCCGGCTTTCTGCGTGACTTCGTCCTCTGTTGGGATATCAAAGTCATTTGCGCCGTATTTCAAACCTTCAAGAGCTGCTTCATTTTTGGTCAGTACAGATGTTCGAATGTGCCGAATATTGTGCAAATAGATCCTCGATACTGCCAGCCAGCGCAGATATTCCTGATTGCTGATTTCCTGGCCGCCAAGCTCTGTGTTCCAGGGTTTATAACTCCAGCACAGAAAACTTGTAAGCCGACGATCCGTGGACTCCTGAAAGTCCCGCAGTTGTTGCAAATGACTCAGGCGCTCTTCGAGTGTCTCGTCGAATCCAATAACCATGGTGGCCGTGGACCCAAGACCTGCCTCTAGGATCGCTCTCTGGGCACGGTAATAATCTGCTACAGAATATTTCCCAGGACTGTGCCTACGGCGAAACCGATCATCAAGAATCTCAGCACCACCACCAGTAACCCACTTGGTGCCCACCGATTTAAGTAGCGCAGCGCCGTCATCGTAACTAATTTTTGACAACTTGCAGCTAAACATAAATTCAGCTATCGTCATTTCGTAAAAGCTTAATCGCTCACCATATCGTGCATGAATGCGCCCAAATAGTTCGGCATAATCATTCAGCTTAAGCTTCGGATGAAAGCCGCCGTTGAATCCAACTAAAGTACCCCCGTGACTAACCAACTCATCGATCTTGGCGCAAACCTGGTCGTAGTTGAGTAAGTACCCACCCTCTTGGTGGGGTAGTTTGTAAAATGCGCAGTAATCACATTTTGCAACACAGACGTTTGTATAGTTGACGATAGCCATGACCACATAAGTGGCCTCGTTTGCCGGGTGAAGCCTATCGCGAGCTAACGTAGCCAACTCGCACAACGTGCGATCATCGGCATCCACAAACAGCGAGGCGGCTTCATCCAACGATACTGGCTCGCCTGCCATGATTGCCTCACGCAACCTTGAAACAACATCAAGCTTCATTAGCTATGTCCAACAGTTAACTTTAATTTTAAACATCATACTCATAGTCTTCATTAACCTAGCGTGGAACACCGAACGTTGGTAGCTATTTTTAAGCACTTTCCAACAACAATTAGCGACCAGAAAAGAACGTTGAACCCTGATTTGCGCACGAATCTGTAAAATTCTGGGGTTGCCTAGGCACGGTATTTCTACTAAAGGGTAGGCGCTGAGCGAGCACTCAGACATTGTTGCAGTCGTCGTAGCGAGGGGGTCCCCCCGACATCCGAGCACACTTGGTACAGGGAGAGTCTGACAGATGGATATCCTACACTACCTAAAGACCCAGCATGATTCAATTCGTGGCATTTATAGGCGCGTTGCAGAGGCTAAGGTCCCTAAGGAGCGGAAGTCGCAACTGGAGTCCCTTGTTAGGTCTACTCAGGTCTACCTCACTTTACAGCGGGATTTTTTATATCCAGAGCTATCCGGTTCGTTCGCCGCTGCCGACGGTTTAATATCAACCTCAGAAAGCAACGCAAAAACCATTGATAAAGCAATGAAATCAATGATTAATGTCGCGTCAATGGCCGCTTTTGACGCGAGTGCATTTGAAGACAAGATGAGTTCATTGGGCAGAGCGCTTACTGCTCACTTTGACCAAGAAGAACAGAACCTTTTGCCAAAGATACGGGACTTTATTCGGACTGAGGATCGCGAGGACTTGGGACTAGTATTCGCGGATGCTGAGTCTGAACTTTTAGCTGCCTTAGATAGTGGTGGTGGCCTTTCACCAGCCCGAAGACGCCGGGCTTGAACGAGCACACCGGAAAGCGGCTTGACCACAGGGCGCAAGACGCGGTACTTACTCTGCTCCAGTCTGCCTGAAATAGGCATAACATAGTCGTAAGCTGTAGGTTTTAGTGATGAAGAACAAACTGATTAGCCAATTTGAACAGCGCGTTTTCAGCGAGCGCAAAAAGCACCCCACTTTCCGTACCGGTGATACGGTCCGCATCGCGTACAAGATCCAAGAGGGTGCTGACAAAACCAAGTTCCGCCTGCAGCAATTTGAGGGAATTGTTATCCGCCTGCGCAAAGGCACGGCCGATGGCAGTTTCACGGTGCGTAAGATTGGTGCCAATGGCGTTGGTGTTGAGCGCTGCTTTCCGCTTTATTCACCCTATGTGGATGCGATCGAGGTTGTTGCTTCCGGGGTGGTTCGTCGGGCCCGTCTGTACTACCTACGTGACCTGGCCGGTAAGGCTGCTCGTATTCGTAGTCGGTTTCACGGTCGCAAAGAGCTAGTTTCGGTACCAGGAGCCGATCAAGTGGCCGAGGATTTGACCAAAGTCGAACTCGCCCCTGCTCCCGAATCAGAGCAATCTGCCGAGTAATTAGGCAAAGACGTTGACATAGTAGTCAATTCTTAGCTTATGTGACTGATCCGGATAGACCACTGCCAGGTCGATCCGGATCGTGTCGTATTGGCCACGTAGCTTGGCATAAGCGTATCTGGCCCCTCGCTGCAAAGCGCGAAGCTTTCTGGTTGAGAGTAAGTTCAGCGTGTCGCTCATGGTCGTAGGCCTACGAGCTCGAAACTTTACTTCCACGACTACGAAAGTCCGACCTTTTGTAGCAACTATATCTAGCTCAAATCCCCGCCGTCGAAGATTACGCCAAGGGATCTCCCACCCCTGACGATACAATGCAGCTGCAACTAGGGTCTCAGCCAGAGCCGCCTGTGCATAGCGACTTGTTTTCTCTGTATTGACGTATGGGAGCAAAGCTAGTCCTGTGAAGCTCGCAGATTCCTAGAGCCCCAATACTACCAATATGAGCCTTAGTACCGTAACCGACATGAGCTGCAAAACCGTATCCAGGATAGATGTCCGCCATCTCTTGCATGAAATGATCTCGGGCTGTTTTGGCTAAAATCGATGCCGCTGCAATAGAGAAGGTTGTAGCATCGCCTTTGACAATAGCCATTTGTTCGCCTTCGTATCCAGGAATCGGCAATTTCCCATCGACCAGGACCAAGTCTACCTCTCCACATTGGGCTATCGCACGTCGCATAGCCAAAAAACATGCAGGTAAGATCCCCAATCGGTCGATTTCGACCACGGATGCGCTCGCCACAGAGAACTTTTTGCAGACAGCTTGGATGACGGGCGTGATGGACGCCCGTTGTTTGGGACTTAGCTGCTTAGAGTCTCGAATCAATGCTAAGTCCGAGGCGGGAAGCTTGATCAAGCGCGCCCAATCTAGGACCGCACACCCGGCATAAACCGGGCCTGCCAAACAGCCACGCCCAACCTCATCAACCCCAGCGAAGCTTAAATTCTGCTCAAATAGTTGGCGTTCGAGACGGCCTTTAGCGCTTGTTGGGGCGCTGGACCGTGCCATCTCACAATGCTTTCTTGATTAGATCAATCAACTTGGTCTTGGGTACTGCTCCAACAACGCTATCGACTAGTTTCCCGTCCTTGAACAGTGCTAGGAACGGTATAGACCTAACGCCCAATGAAGCCGGAACGTTGGCATTTTCGTCTACGTTCATCTTCGCAACGGTGACCTTACCTTTGTACTCCTGGGCAAGGGATTCCAAGACAGGCCCAATGGCCACGCACGGGCCACACCAAGGAGCCCAAAAATCAACTAAAACCGGTACACTAGATTTCAGAACCGTTGCTTCGAAACTAGCGTCATTTATGGCAACAGTATTCTCGGCCATGACAAATCTCCACAAATGTTTGACCCTGGATTATGGCATAAAAGCCTTACACAAAAACAGCACTATTCCAGCTACTGAAATTCGGCAAAGCAATAGACCGAATCAGACAGTATTAGGGTTATGATGACAGCTACTTTCGTCCATGCTAGCATCGCCGCCGCTCATGGCTTTGTGGCACGGCGCTCAATGAGTGGGCCTAACATATTTTGCATCTTTTTTTGCGTAGGGGAACTCGACAGTGGCAGTTTTAGAGGTCGTCGTTTGGCCAGCTAAAGTCCTCGAGACACGAGCCAGCGAAGTATCTAAGTTTGATGATCATTTAAGGTCTTTCGTCAAAGACATGCACGACACGATGAAGGCCGCCAACGGTATCGGACTAGCAGCTAATCAGGTTGGCGATTTGCGTCGAGTCATAACGATCGAAATACCCTGGGTGCCTAATGATGATGCTGACGACAGTGACGATCACTGCGAGCCAAAGGAATGGTGGCACGACAAAAAGTTTACTTTCGTAAACCCAAAAATCACCAAAAAGTCTGGTAAATTTCGCTACCAAGAGGGGTGCCTTAGTTTCCCTGAAGTTTACGAGTTTATCGACCGCGCCGCTGATATTTGGGTGACAGCTCAAGATGAGAATGGCAAGAGCTTTGAAGTACACGCGACTGGGCTATTGTCGGTATGTCTCCAACATGAAATCGACCATATTGACGGCATTGTCTTTATCGATCGGATGAGTAGACTCAAGGCGGGTCTTGCCAAAAAGAAACTGAAGCGACCGGTGACGCCATGACTAGCGTCCTTGTTGCACCGTCTCTATTAGCTGCTGACCCCATGAGTTTCAGGGACGAAGTGCATAGTGTGGAAAAGGCTGGTGCAGATTGGCACCATGTGGACGTGATGGACGGCCATTTTGTCCCGAACCTTACCTACGGTTTACAGTTCATAGCTGCGTTGAAAAAGATCTCGACGCTGCCTCTGGACGTTCACATTATGGTGAGCAATCCAGATATCGTGGCTCTGGACTATGTCAAGGCAGGCGCTGACCGCCTTACGTTCCATGTTGAGGCTGCGATCCACGCTCACAGACTCACTCAAGCCATACGAGGAGCTGGAGCAAAAGTTGGGGTAGCTCTGAATCCAGGAACACCTGTGGAGACCGTCCTACCGCTGATTTATGACGTTGATAGTATCATGTTTATGTCGGTGAATCCCGGATATGGTGGCCAGCAATACATCCCCCAAACAGCGGGACGCATCCAACAGCTGAGTAAAAGCCTTGAGGCTGCTGGACTTGATCAGTCGGTACTAATCGAAGTTGACGGCGGTATTAACGAAAAAACTGGGGCTGAGGTGGTCGCTGCTGGAGCAAGAGTGCTAGTTGCTGGTACATTTATCTTTGGAGCTACAGATAGGTCTCTGCCAATCAAACGGCTCCACAACTTGGGTTCTTAAGGGCCGCAGTCTGGGCCCGAGATAGGGGTGACAATGAATTGTTGGCAAAGACTGGCTACTTCAGCCCTACTTAGCTTAGTAGCCTCCACTTTACCGGGTCACGCAACCCCCGCCGAAGCACCTAACATAGCCACTCGGGTTGGTGGCGATTATCTAGTCTCTGCAATTGATCACGTAGATAACGGTGAATTTCGGATTCAATTTGCTGCAGTGGCTCCCAGCGGTAAATTCGATACGTTAACGCTCCACAGTAATCATGTCCATGTAGCCGTGAAAATTGGCCAAAAGCTTCGGCTTTCGGCCGAGATTCTGAGCACCAAAGGTACTGCCGCTGAGGTTGCGCAGATGGTGATCTTTGTCGCCAATCCGCAGGGACCTGTACCTGTGTGGCTCCTATCTAACCGCGCAGGTCCACGCGACCTCAAGGCGACTAAATATTTAGAAATGCATAGCCCACTTACAGATTATATCGTCATGTAAGTTTTTTGAGCACGAGAGACGACGTGGTAGATCAGGATTCTATTGAAGAAAGTCCGGTACTGCCTGCAGTGGCACAGCCTTCAGGTCTCAGATATCTATTTGGAACTTGGTCTGGGCGACTTTTACTGGTCAATTTCGCCTTTTTCGGACTGATCTGTTGGCTAAGTGGCAGCATATTTTTCCCTGATATGGACACTTTGCTACGGTTAGGGGCTAAAGATCCGGTCCTCCTGGCCGAGGGCCAGTACTGGCGACTGCTAACCCCCATGTTCCTTCATGTCGGAATAGTACATTTCGGTTTCAATAGTTACTTTTTATATATCGTCGGTTATCAGATCGAGCGTTTGCTAGGTGCTCAGTGGTTCATGCTGGTTTATCTCCTGGCTGGTCTCGGGGGCAATATTGCCAGCGCGGCTTTCAGTGTCAATATGAGTGCAGGCGCCTCTAGCGCCCTGTTTGGCCTTCTTGGTGCAGGATTCCTGCTAGAGAGAACCGTTGGCTCGCGCATCAAACAACTAACTGGACGCCGACCCAAAAATCGGGCCTACGCTATGACCCTCGTCATAAACCTCGGCCTAGGGCTACTTATCCCGTTCATAGATAATTCCGCACATTTAGGTGGTCTGATTACTGGATGTCTACTGACCGCAGCGATGATCAACCTGAGGCCAAATTCGCTACACAAATTAAATCGGGTGACGGGTTCTCTACTAGTGCTGACAATTTTAGCCCTATTCGCGATTGGCGCTCAGATGGCAACCAGCGTAACTCTCATCCATCGTCGCCTTGTTTCTGCAGCGGAAACAGCATCTACTGAGGGTGATAAAATATACCGCTACAGCCAGGCCATCACCTTGGAGCCCTCCGATTGGGAGTCTCGATTGAAAAGGGCACGTCTTTATATAAACCAGGGTGCGATGAATTATGCCTTCGGTGATTTACGCGCCGTCTTAGGTCTGGGGCAGCAGTATCAGGATGCTATTAAGGCTTTTGCCGCCGAATTGGATCAAAGCGGCTATACGAATCAGGCGTGGGAGGTTAGGCAAATGCTTTCCCATGCTGATGTAAACTAAACCTAGGCGATATCTAAAAACCTATCCGCGATCGGGGCGTCGTAATGGCGCCTCAGTAGAGTTTGTAGACTGTCCGTTAATAGCTCCGTGCGTCTGAGGTGCTGATACCAAAATCGAGCTGCAAACTTCGACGCCTCCCAATAGTGTTCCTGACCCTCAGCGATGATTCGACTTTGGTCAAACAGTTTATTCACCAGGGGACGTAAATGACTATCACCAACCTGATTTAGAAGGAAAGTTGCTGCAACGATAACTTTATCAATCTCGGCCTGGAACTCGAGCTCAAGCCTTGAAACAGAGCGACCTACCATGGTGCGATTCGCGATCAGATGAAAATGACTTACCTCCTCTACGATTACGCAGAATTCGTCGAGGTTAGTATCCGTCAAATTTGCCAGGGGATCCTGCATGCGCAAGGGATGACAAATGGAATCGCTCAGGTGGATTCCAATGTAAATTTCATCGCTGCCGAGGTCTGAAGCCACATAAACGCTCCCCCTAGCGGCAGGATGATCCAGACGAAGCAGCTCACCCTTTATTGCAGCCTCGACCCAGCCGTCTGAAATCACGTGGTGAGAGGCCCGAGCCAAAGGTAAGAATCCGTAGTATTTACTGAGTTCGATCTCTATCTGATCGACAATCCTTCCGATCGCCGCGTCACCATTCATTGACGTTCTCGGAAAGGAGTTTGTATGGGGGTGATCCCCACATCTCGCAGCATTCTCAACAGACGATCTGAATTCTTTCGCGTCCATCTGTCGTAAACCGCCAATATATCTATTGGCTTAGCGGACCCTGGCGTCTCAGACACTTCTGCCACCACCTCGACTAAATCACCGAATTTATCGGCCAAGTCTTCGTAGATACAAGAGAAATGTTCCTCGCCATGGCGCTCCCGCATGAGACTAGCAACGTTTGTGTAAGCAGATGACCCGAGGGAGATATAGTAATTTAAATCAAAGGCCTTACGATTGAAATAATCCTGAAAAAACCCTGCCATATAGAGACTGCTGTCCCCAAGGTACTTATATATGCGAGCCCGGTGGGCAGGAGGTGCTTCTAGGGCTTCTTTCACCATAATGGCCAATGGGGTATCGAATGCATCCAATTCTCCAGTGCTAGTTGAGAGCTTGTTTGGAGCAATGAACTCGCAAAGTAAGTTGACTACGTAGAATTCGATATGATCGCTAAGATCGACGCGTTGTTTTGCGACTACCGCGGAAACTCTTTCGCGGAAGAACTCTTGCGCGTTTATCGTTAGCTCCAATTGCCGCTCGCCCATGCCCCCTCCCTCACGCCTTAAGGCGCGAAGCCTTAACAAAACACTATTTAGTTTATATTCTCCCCTTAATTGGCCGGCCAGTCAACAGCTACACCCAAACCGTCATTTCGTGTATCGGCAGATCCGATTAGGTACTTTAGGAAAAAAACTTAGACATTCCTTAGAGCAAATAATAAGAAGGATTGGATGGTTACACGATCCTGCGGTGGATACGGTATTGGAGCACCATGGTAGGACAACGTGAAGACAAAAATCTGCGGTCTGACGGAACCACTTCAGGGGATAAGCTTGGTCTTGAAGAAATCGTCCATCTTGCGAACAAGATCGGGCTGGAATTCGCACATGCTAAGCGTGAGGCTGAGCGTCTTGAGCTGCTAAAGCCCACAGTCCGCGCTAGGATTGCCATCAGACTCGACAACGGGGAGATCAGTGAGGTCAAACTCAAAAGACTTACTGAAACTGACCCCGAATATATCGAATTCTTAGACAAGCTAGTCAACGCTAAAGGTGAATCCGAACGACTCCGAATCCGTTACGAATCGTATAAAAATCTTTTCGAAGCTAAACGCAGTCTCCTGAGTTACCAAAAAGCCGAGATGAAACTAATTTAGCGCGGCATTGTTTTTGCCTTACCTTGAAGCGTTGATACGCGCTGCTTGACTTCATTCAATCGAGCTATGAATTCCGGATCAGCTGCAGCCTGGCGGCGAAAATATTTGTAGTACTTGAGGGACTTTTCGCGGTCTATATTTTCGTAGGTCTTTCCTAATAAATAATGCCCCTCAGTAAGTCTTGGTCGCAAACGCACGGCCCTCTCAAGATACGTGATCGCTTGCTGATTCTTGCCGTGATCGAGAGAGTATCGTCCGAGACCTAGCAAAGCTCCTGCGAGTAATGGCTGCTCCTTGAGTGCCTCGCGATAGGCTCGCGCTGCACCCTCGTAGTCATTGAGCTCGTATAGTACGTCGCCTTCAACACTGTTGTAGTAGGGTCTCGAGGCAGCGGCGATTTGCTTTTTTGCGGTAGAAACCGTCACCAATGCCTCTTTTGGTCGTTTCAATTTCAACAAGGTTCGCGCTGCGATAATACCGCTTTGATCATCATCCGGGGCAATTTTCTGTAACTCTCTAGCGATAGTGAGAGCCTCGCTGTAGTATCGAATTTTGAAATAGCTCCATGCCAGAGGCTTGAGTGCTCGGATGTCTCCCTCGCGTATTTTCAACGCCTTCTTGTACCGAAAAATAGCTTCAGCATACTTATCCTGTGCACGGTAACCTTCACCGAGGTAGTAATTTGCGTCAAAGTCCTTCTCAAACTTGGTCATAGCTTTTTCAAGGTGGCGAACGGCTCCCTTGTAATCTCCCATCTTGACTGAAACCATGCCCAAATTACGGTGAGCTGTCAGATTCTCGGGATTTTGACCCAGTGCCCTTTTGTAGGCGTCAGCTGCCTCCCGGAGAAGACCTTCACGTGCGTACTGGTTGCCTTGAGCCACGTAGCTCACACGCTCCGGCGTTACACAGCCGGTCAAAAATGAAGACGCAACAATTACTGCTTTGACGAATAGTCTAGTGAGCGATCCATCAAGGGCAATGGGCATAAAGGGAAAGCTCCCACGTTACCTTTAGTTGGGAATAGATAGACGTGAGTATATTGTACCGTACTTTTCGGCTTTAAACTCGGCCTTGGGCTAGACAACATCATTCAGCGATATAGTACTCTTCAAATAGCGACCAGCAGCGCCCATTTCTTGAGTAAAACGAAAGCATGATAGCTTTCGTGGTCCATTCTTTGTAGTTAGCCGTCTTGTAGCTATAGTAGCGAAGGTCTAAATTTCCCGCCTTACCCGTCACTAACCCGTCAGGAACAGGCATAAAGTCATCCAGGTAGTAACATTCATTTGGTGAATTGCGCAGAAATGGCAAAAAGGTTGGGTCGACCCCTCCAGTAGATACCATTGCTCTGCATGAAATCGTACTGCCGGCGACCAAGCCAACCAACAAAAACGATTTAGCAATTAATGGTTTCATTTTACGCCTCACCTAGTGAAGGTTAAACTTCACATACAGGTGATTCGGCATGCCGATTGGAAACTTTAGCAAAAAAATTTAGTTGAGGCGCCATTTAGTGAAACTAATATATCTATTTTCAGCGCTTTACATCTGTGGGTGCCAGTCCTTACAAACCACAAAAACCAAGTCGAACTGGTACCAATTGCAACAAGTCTCAAAGTCGGATTGCTTCTCATGGCCGTTAAGAGAGGGGGACCTACGCATCGATCACGTAATTCCCGTCAAAGGTAGCAAATCAGGCCTTCTAGTCAGTGGACTGCGTCGTAACAGCAGTCCATTTGCTTACTTTGCACCCTTTCAGACTGATAAACCTGAGCCGGAAGATTTTGAGTCGTTTCAATTGACTCAAGGGGAGCAACTGATTGGAGCTCATAGTGGGCAGGGGCAACTCATCATCGCCTCTGCCATCAATGGGGACAGCGGTTCAAAGCTCGTTCTTCAAAGTTTGACAGCCAAACGCGTTCTGCTAGAACACAACTTTTCCTCGCAAGAAATATTGGATGGAGAACTGATATCCAGCCGCAATGGATTTTGGCTTTTACTCAAAACCTCGAATCATCGATCCAATGCTGTTTTCGTCGCGCTCAATAACGGACGCTATACCGTGCACCCAATTTCCAGCCAGAGCTGGCCTAACCACCCCACGCTCATACCCAGTGGCGCTGAGGCAACTGCCTTAGTCGTTTGGCTCGACGACGACTCGCCCCCCAAAATTCACACCCAAGCTCTCCGCGAGTCTGGCAGCGTTATGCCCGAATCAATATTACGCAATGGAATCAGAGACCTGGAGGTATACGCGGCAACTGCTAGAGATCAACGGCTCTACATTGGTTTAGTCGAAGGTGACACCATGGTCGGAGAGGCCCACTTGAGGGTGAATGTTTTTCGACTTGCAGACACTGGATTCACCCTCGAAAAGTCGGTTAAATTTGCACTCAACGATGTCCACACCTCTGCGCCCCTTTTTCTCGATGCTAGCGGTGGTTTAGAGCTGGTTCTTTTGAATTGGATTGACGAGGAAAGTACTATTGCGCGATACCAAATCGGGTCGCTACTCGGGTCTAAACCACGTTTTTCTGGCGTTTTTTCCACAGGTATGCGCATCATGGGGCACTTGGCGTCTCCAACTGAGGGCGACTTTGTTGTGACACGTCATCGTTCCGGACCACAGTGGACCTTTCAACAATGTCGCATCTAAAAAGAGACTTTCGTTGACTACAATCACACAAGTTCGTTCATCAAGCATACTGTCTACGTTTAAACTGTTCGCCTCGGACATAAAAATTATACACAGTATTTTTGCCATGCCCTTTGCAGCTGCTGCGTTTTTTTTGGGCAACCTACCATGGCCGACTCCAAGGCAGATTATGCTTCTTTTATTTTGCATGGTTACGGCTCGCAGCACTGCGATGGGAATGAATCGTTACCTTGATCGGCACATCGATCACGAGAATCCCAGAACCAGGAATCGCAAGATTCCCAGCGGTGAATTGAGTGCCAGTGCGGGTCTAGGCTGGTCACTTGTATCGGCTGCCATTTTTATCGGGTGCGCCGCAAGCCTCAGCCCTCTGGCCGGCTACTGTGCGATACCGTTATTGGTGATTCTGAGTTTTTACTCACTCATGAAGCGAGTGAGTATGCTTACACACTGGTATCTCGGGATATGCTTGGGACTCGCCCCAGTAGCGGTCTCAATTGCTATGATTGGCACCGCGCATGGGGCGGTGCTCCTCGTTGGTGCGTCAGTATGCCTGTGGACCGCAGGGTTTGACATAATCTATGCCCTACAAGATCAGGGCTTTGACCGAGCAAGGGGGCTACACAGTATCCCGTCCCGATACACCCCAGCGGTATCGATAGACATCAGCCGCATTTGCTTTTTATCAATGATTGTTTTGCTTTCAGGCGCAGGGTTACTCTCAGACCGTGGGCAGATTTACTACCTTGGCGTGGCAGCTATTGCTGTTCTGCTAGCTTACGAGCATTTTCTCATCCGCGATGCGAAGCTTACGGGTCATTCCAACAACCTAAACCTGGCATTCTTCAACATGAATGCTTATATCAGCGTCATTTACTTCGCGTTCACTGTGCTGGATGCAGTAGTGCGATAATCAGTGGAATAATATGGAAAAACGAATTCTTATTGCCGTGACTGGTGCCTCAGGCTCTATCTATGCAGAGCGACTTGTTGATGTTTTGCGACAAAGGGTGGACAGAGTCTATCTTCTGTTTTCTGAGACTGGTGCTAAAGTTGTGCGTCATGAGCTTTCAGCACACAATGACGGTTTTTCGCTGGCTAAGGCAGCTGCCGGAGAGCTCGAGCCCGCGGATCGACCTGTGGTCAGGTTGCTAAGAAATGACGACTTATTTGCTCCAGTCGCCAGCGGGTCGTCCGCCCCTACGGCTATGGTGATCCTGCCTGCTTCGATGGGTTGCATCGGACGGATTGCTCACGGCGTGTCTGGCAATCTCGTCGAACGCTCAGCCGATGTTTGTATGAAACAAAAAAGACCATTGATCATTTGTCCTAGAGAGTCGCCCCTAAATGCAATCCACCTGCGGAATATGCTCGAACTGGCAAATCTGGGCTGCCATATCGTGCCAGCCATGCCGGGATTCTACCAACGACCTGAAAACATAGGTGAATTGGTCGATTTTATGGTAGGGAGGGTGATGGAGTGCCTGGGAATGGAGCACGATTTATACCCCGCCTGGAACTCAAGAATGCGGTGATCCCGTCTCAAAGGGAGGCAACAGATCGGTATGTTACACTTTTTTGCACTTTGGACCCTGACGGCCCTGGCCTTTATGATTACTGCATACGTAGTCCCTGGATTTCAGGTCAGTGGCTTCCTTTCAGCCTTAACGGCCGCTGCGATTTTCGGATTGGTTAATGCGCTAGTCCGGCCGCTTTTAGTGTTCCTTACTTTTCCAATCACACTTGTTACGCTCGGAGCCTTTCTACTGGTCGTAAATGCACTATGCCTTCTCATTGCGAGTGCCATGACACCGGGGTTTGAAATCAAGGGATTTGCAGCCGCGATGTTTGGGTGGTTGGTCCTGTCTCTAGTTTCATGGGGACTTAATCGACTGGCTCTAGCCCTGTGAGTTTACTTTTAAGCTCGATCGCTAGGCCGGATTGGGGGCAAGCTCTTCAAACTCGCCCAACCGTCTGTTTTTACGGACGTTATCCCACGAGAATATGCGTCCATTCATGGCTAGGTAGACTCCTACCGGAAGAGTCTGCACAAAGGCCACCGCGCTACCCATATTGAACAATCCATCTGAACTACCGAAGGTGAACGGTACCATGGCACCAGTGAGTACCACTGTCTTATTGAGACCCTGCAGTCCCAAATTTCTAGCGGTCTCGACCATGGTGTCAGTGCCGTGAGTAATAACGATCTTATCCTCGCGACAATTTTTACAATTGTTCACGATAATTTCTCTGTCCTCGGCGGTCATTTCAAGGCTGTCGACCATCATGAGGGTTCTGATTTTAATTGGTAACTTGCAACGCCCTAGACTCAGAATTTCTGACACATGCGTATCGCCGAATACCAAGGAACCATCCAACTCAT